>Ga0315282_10001872_pt1 | contig 39273 bp, 41 predicted proteins | sample YL17G07_20_MG_FD_203693 | JGI IMG/M metagenome (GOLD analysis project Ga0315282, IMG submission 203693) | Sediment microbial communities from Yellowstone Lake, YNP, Wyoming, USA - YL17G07_20 | ecosystem: Environmental > Aquatic > Freshwater > Lake > Sediment | place: USA: Wyoming | collected... | reverse complement strand
AGGAGCCGCCGACAAGACCGCGGTATCCGCTAGACTTCGTGCTGTTCGAGGGCGAATACCCGAAGCTCAGCGATGCAACCATTACGAGGGCGATGAAGGCGATGGACGAAGGCTATCTCGCACAGGGCTACTACAAGAAGGCAAAACTGATGATCCCGCTCCGGGGAAGGCGGAAGGAAACCCATACGTTCAAGGACTACAGCTGGACCGAGCACATCTCGCGAAAGCTGGGCCTGTGGCACGGTTCCCAAGAGGCCCAGAGAAGACAGTTGGCCAGACGAGGGTTCCTCGTCAGTGATGAAAAATGAGCGCGTGAGTCAGGACAGGATCGGGGGGTCGGGAGTTGCAGGTAGTCGACATCCAAGCTTGGAGACCCTTGCCTGTTTGATCTCACATTTCAGCTGGTGAGATCCTTCTACCCTCGGAGGCGGACTTGTATGCAGAAAGTGTGAAGGCAAGCTGCTCTCTAGCCCTGTCCAAGCCTATGTACGGCTCCTTGTCATCAAGCACGCACCCCACGAAGTGAGCAACCTCATTGACAAATCCCTCGGACCAGTCATCGATGATGTCCAGGAACTGAATCGTTTCGTCCCTTTTCCTCAGAGTGAGAGGCGGTTCGGGCGAAAGCTCACCCGATATGTGGCTCATCCTGAGCAGGCCCTCGTCACCGACGACTTCGTATGATTCGTTTAGGGAGTAGTACTTCGTCTTCATCTTCAGCGTCGTGAAGAATGGATAAGTGAGGACGCAGTATGCATCCCTGTCGGCGTACTTCCAGACCACAACAGCCGGGTACTCGATCGGCGAATCGACGTAGGACATCAATGAGAAGACGGTTTCTATCTTGCCAGGCAGTAGCCTCTGAGTGGCGAAGTAGTGATGTGGTATGTCGTCAAAGATCAACCCCCCACTCAGGCCCTTGTCCAGCCGCCAGGCGTCCTTGCCTTCCGTGGGCTCCTGCCATTCTTCAACAGCTCCGATTCCGTTCAGGCTCTGGATTCTGATCATGCTGGGTGAACCTACCTCCTCGTTTGCGATCAGCTCAGAGGCCTTCAGGATGGGCGGGTAAAAGGAATAGACCTCCGCTATGTTGAACTTGACGCCGCTCTTCCTGACGGCTGAGATGACTTGGTCCGCTTCGTTCAGGGTCATCGCGATGGGTTTCTGCATGGAGATGTGTTTTCCCGCCTCGGCAGCCTCGATGGCCACACTAGCGTGAAGGTGATGCGGGAGCAGGATCTCAACCGCTTCTACTTCGGGATCTTTCAGCAACTTGCGATAGTCTGTGTACGTCTTCTTCGCACCCCACTGCCCTGCTCTCTGTGCTGCCAATTGTCCATCGATGTCGCAGACCGCAACTATCCTCGCCCTTTCGTTCCTCATGTAGCCCAGCGCGTGAACCCTTGAGATCATTCCTGCACCGATGAAGCCGACGTTGAGTCTCTTCTCCGACATTCGTTCATCAGATGGCTTCGAACTCTTATAAGTTTCAGAGGGACTTCTGAGATGTGAAGCGGGCGAACTCCTCAAGTCAGGGTGTGAAGATCACTAAGTCCTTCCTCATCGCCTTGAGCATCTACATGCTGGCCGATTCCTTCCTCTGGAACGGGTTCAACTCGATAATCTATCCAAAGGGAGCGAAGCAGTTAGTGCCAGCGGATCAACTCTCACTAGTAATGGGCATAACCGCATTCGTCGGCGTGATGATAGGCACAACGACGGGCATCATTTCTGGAACGATCAGCGACAGGGCCACGTTCAAGATGGGCCGCAGGAGACCGTTCATGATTCTCGGGGCAGTCATGGCGGCGGCCTCTCTGATGCTGGTGAGGAACGCTCAGGATTTCACGCTCCTCTTCATAGGATTCGTCCTGTTGCAGATTTCGGAGAACATCGCGACGGGGGCATACTTTGGCCTGCTTCCCGATTTGGTCCCGACGGAGAAAACCGGCCTGGCCTCTGGAGTCATGAGTCTGTTTCAGTTCATTGGCAGTCTCCTAGGGTTTGTCGGGGTAGGATATCTCGTAGGGACAGGATACACGGACCTCGCCATGGTGTCTGCCTCGGCCGTGATACTGGGTGCGATGGTCTTGACGGCGTTCGCCATTAAGGAGCACTCCATCTCACGAGAAGATCAGAACCCAAGGGAAGAGGGAATCGTGGAGTCATTGAGAAAGCTGCCGAAGGACCTCATAGTGCTGACATCGTCAAGGTTCTTCGCACTTCTTGGCACAAACGTCCTCAACTTCTTCTCACTGTACTATGTCTCGGACGTCCTCGGCGCACAGAACCCGGAGTTCCTCGTCGCTGCGCTGGGCGCGGCTGTCCTCATTGTGGCCATGTTGTCCGGAATACCAGCGGGCCTTTTCTCTGACCGGGTTGGCCGAAAGGGACTGATCGTGCTTTCATGCATCTTGGGCGCAGTCGCAATGGTCGTAATGGCCTTCGTCTCCTCCGTCCTTGGCCTGATAGCCGCTGGTTCTATGCTCGGCGCGTGCATGGGGGTGTTCATGACAACGAGCCTAGCTCTGTCCAGCGACTTGTCTCCTCCCGGCATGGGCGGAGCAACGATGGGGCTCTCGAACCTAGCGATGGGAGGGTCGCAGGCAGTCTCCTCGGGAATAGCGGGGCTGATATTGCAGCTGACTCAAGACATCCCGGGGTCAGGCAAGGGCTACAGGCCGGTGTTCCTATTCGCAGCCTTCTGTTTCGTGGTTAGCATAGCGCTAGTCCTTAGGGTGAAGGAGAAGATCCAGCAACCTAAACCACAGTGATTTCCTGCGGGAGCTTCGTCACTCTCTTGGGCATGCCGGACTCAACAAAGAAGGTGTCCTCTAGCCCCATGAAGCCGCCACCCTCGGATGCGCCGTACAGCTCCACGTTGATGACCATGTCATCCTGAATTTCAAATGGAGAATCATAGGACAGGTTCGCCTCCTCGGTCTGGATGCCAATGCTGTGCCCGACATTTGGGAACACGAACGAGATTCCTGCCTCCTCATATAGACCGGCCGCGTAGTCGTAGATGCCAGAAAACCTCTGCCCTGGCCTGAGCCTCTGCCCGCATTTCGTCACTAGCTCGATCAGCTTTGTCTGCATTTCCACGGACGCCCGGTTCAGGTCGCCTACTGCGAACTTCCTGTGAGTGTCGGACGAGTAGCCCGAGAAGATCGCACCCAAATCAAGGCCGACGACATCGCCCTTCTTGACAATCCTGCCATCGGGGATCTCCGGGTTGCTGTCACCGATAGGTATCGTAGCGTGGTCGCAGGCGTCCGCTCCCAACTCCATCATGACGCGCTTCGACGCCAATATTATGTCCAAGTCAGACACGCCCTCCTTGAGGAGCCTTCCCACCGACTCGATAGCGCCCTCTGAGATCTCCGTACCCCTCAGGATTCTCCTCTTCTCCTCCTCCGATTTCTTGAGCTTCAGCTTCAGTATTGGGTTCTCGTCAACAACTACCTTCCCCACTCTTTGCTCCTGGATCAAGGAGCTGTAGGCGAAGGCCGGGAACCTTCTATCAACCCCCACCGTTGCATTCAAGCCCGCGGCGGCGCCCACAGCGGAGAGCAACCCCTCGATAGCACCCCCTGCGTCAATCGCGGGCACCGTTTCCTTCACGTCGAACTCCCTGTCTCTCAGGGCAGCCATCCACGCCACCAACGTGACTTCTCCTTCGCGATCGATGAGGCAGAAGGCCGGGTACTGGTTCTCCAGCACATACGGGGCAGGGTTCGCCGAGGAATGCCTGATCGGATACCCGCTGGCATAGAAGACGTTCTCCGGAGACCCGACTACATATGCATCGAGCTTGGCCTCAGCGAGGACCTCCCTTGCTCTGCGCTTGTCGTAGCCTGCAGATCGTATCAAGACACCAGTGAATCACGGCTTGATATTTATTAGTTGAACTTGGCATGCACCGGACCTTCAAACCTTATACGCGGAATCGCCTCCAGTTGTTGAGTATGAGGATTGCCAGGTTCTCGCGCGACGGAGTCGAGGACTACGGACTCGTGACAGATGAAAAGGTCGCACCAGCGAGCGTGCTCCTGCCCAAGGACGGACTGCCGGATGATATTGATGAACTCATCGCAAATGAACGGGCGATGCAGTTGCTCAAGCAATGTGACCCTGATGATCGTGGTGAACAAGCGGTATCACTGAACAGAGTGAGAATCCTCCATCCGATAGCCCGACCCACGAAGATCATCTGCTTGGGCTTGAACTACAAAGACCACGCGAGAGAAGCTGGTAAGGAGCTCCCGAAGAACCCGGTCATCTTCATGAAAGGGAGGAACACCCTCACCGGCCCCTACGATCCAATAATCTACCCGAGCATCACCAGGGAACTCGATTATGAAGGTGAGTTGGTTGTGGTCATGGGCAAGAAGGGAAAGAGGATAGGCAGGGAGGAAGCGATGGACTTCATTGCTGGCTACATGATAGGGAACGACGTCTCTGCGAGAGACATCCAAGCCGGCGACGGGCAATGGACGAGAGGGAAGACTCTGGACACCTTCGCTCCTACCGGCCCGTGGCTCACGACTGTTGACGAGATAGATGATGTCTCGGACCTGTCAATCGACACCCACGTCAATGGAGAGAGGAGGCAGCACGGGACAACTGGAGACATGGTGTTCGGAGTGGCCGAAGCCTTGGAGTTGCTCAGCCGAGACATCACGTTCGAGGCAGGAGACCTCATCATGACCGGCACGCCCGGCGGAGTCGGGCTCTACATGAAACCCACCCCGAAGTACCTCCGCCCGGGAGATTCTGTAAGGGTGGAAATATCGGGTCTCGGGCAGATAGAGAACAAGGTAGTCAGTTCCAGATGACATAGGAGGACTCATATCTCGTCTCTGTATACTATGGTATACATCAGCACGGTCATCCCTACTCGAGTCGACAGGAAATCGTAAGCTTCATGGGGGTCCAGGAACACGTGTCCTATGCTTCAGGGGCCGCCGGTCTCCAGATGCCCTGCAACATGCTTTTATGCGCTGCGCCAGAAATCTCAGCATAGCCATGAAGAAAGCTGACACATGGTTTGAGTTCGACGGCTTTGCCAACTTCCCTGAATTCTTGACCAAGGAGTTCAACGTTCCGAAGGGGAAGTGGAAGATCTCGAGAGTGACGCGCCAAGGAACAGGTCTGGAGGTGACACAGGGAGAAGTCAGAATCTGGGGGGACGATAGCTACAACCACGCCACTGTACTGCAACTGATGAAGGAACGAGAGGGGTACCTTCCAAAGACCAAGATTGAAGGCGGTCCGACCTTCTCCTTCAGAGGATATCATCTGGACATCGCCAGGGGTGGAGTTCCCACCGTTGAGACCTTCAAGAGGATCCTGAGGTGGTTGTTCCTGCTCAAGTACAACTACTTTGCGATATACCTCGAGGATCTGTTCCCTTGGAAGAAGGATCCTGAGATCGGAAAGCACAGGGGAAGGCTGAGTGAAAAAGAACTGAGTGAAATCGTCGAGTACGGCAGGAAGCTGGGCATAGAAGTGTTTCCTTCGCTTGAGCTAGCCGGACACATGGAGCATATTCTCTCGCTTCCTGAATACTGGGGATACAGCGAATGGCACAGACCGCAGGAGGGTTGCTTGGATGTCAGCAACGAAGAGGCAGCCGAGTTCGCATATGATCTACTGAAAGAGGTCTTGGAAGCATCACCGTCGAAGTACATCCACATCGGCGGAGACGAAACTTGGGCAATGGGCAGAGGAAGAAGCCTAGACAAGACGTGGGAGTTCAAGGGAACCGACCTCTACATGGCGCATCACAAGAAGATGGTGGACATGGTGAAACAGAGCGGCAAGATTCCCGTGTTGTGGGGAGACATGTTGACCGGCATGTACTTGAGTGGAGAGAGGGAGAGGGCCAAATGGGCGGATGTGGCCAAGAGCGACATATGGGAAGGCGCTGTGATCGCCAACTGGGACTACGCCGTAAGGGACGTCAAGGACTTCAGGGACAAGATCAATTTGTTCGAGAAGAGGAAGAGCCAGCAGATTGTCTGCCCAGGATTCGCCAACTGGGGAAAGTACTACCCCAACTTCGAGACGGCGATTGAGAACGTCACCAACTTCATAGAGGCCGCGAAGGAAGAGAAACTGCCCGGCTATCTGGTCACAGCATGGGGAGACGACGGTGAGGAGTGTCTCTTCTCCTTCCTTGAGCCGCTTCTCCTCGCATGCGCCGAGGCCGGCGAGGGCAACCGCGATTGGGAAGACAAGTGGGTCTCGCTCACAGGCGAATCAAAGGAGGTCCTCAAGGCCAGGAAACTCTTCGGTAGGCCAGAGACCTCAGAACAGATCAAGCATGTGCTTTTCGCAGACTTTCCATACCACAGGATGGGCGAGGCCGAAAGGAGATCGCTGGCCGAGTCTTGGAGAAAGGTACTTGATGAACTCTGCTGCGTCAACTTGCCAGAGGATCTGGAGTTCATCAGGAAGTGCCTGCAAGTCGGGCTGAGAAGGATCGATGGAGAGATCGCCCCTTCAGACCTTATCTCTCTGGCAAACTCGTACGCGAAACTCTGGCTGAGTGAGAGAAAGCCAGAGGGACTTGGAAGGATACTGGAGAGGTTCTGGGGAGCCGCTGGCAGAGTCGACTCGAAGATCAGGTAAGCCACACAAGCCAGTGGACCCCCGAGGACCTTGAGACTGAAGCCAACCCTCGTTTCCCAGTCTATGGCCACGACCTGCCACTCCGTGATGCGTTCGCATTCTCCCATGAACTGCGGAACGGAAACGCTTATATGCATAGCTGCATGCAGCCATGTCACCATGGCACGAACCAGCATCCAACTCGACGAAGAGACGAGGAAGCTACTGGAGAAGATGAAGGCTGAGATGAGTGCTGCCAGCTATGCTGAGGTAATACGCCTCTTGATAAGACAGGCAAAATCAGTCGACAGGGGAGAGAGGGGATCCTTGCCCAAGCTTGAGGGATTCCGGAGGGAGAAGATTGACCGTTTTGATTGATAGTTGGACTTGGATAGAGTACTGGAGAGGAGGTAGACGGTCGGAGGAAGCCGCGAAGTACATTGAAGGAGAAGAACAAGCGATAATATCGGCCATCAATCTGGCCGAGATCTACAACTGGATACTACGATCGTACGACCAAAGAGTCGCTGAAAGGAAAAGGGCAACTGTGGAGAGGAGATGCTTTGTCGTTCCTGTCAACAAGGAGGTTGCGATCGAAGCCGCGAGGATCAAGCACGACAAAGGCCTCGCAATGGCAGACAGTCTCATCTTGGCAACGGCGAGGTTGTCAGGGGCCAAGATCATAACCGGAGACGATGACTTCAAGACCCTTGACGGAACGCTGTTCATTGGCTAACAGATGACCATCTCATTGAGACATCAGAAGTACCCCCAGCGCATGCTGCCAAGCCCGCTACAGTGAGAGCGTTTGGCACCGAAGAGACATTCACACAAAGCGCTCTGATTGGCAAGGCTGATATATCCGCCTAACCCACTCAGCCATGTGGCGATGAACGAAGAGCGGCACGAGAAGAACAGGATGCCGAGAAACCCAACGGTCGAACAAAGAACAGAGTGGCATCTGGAACATCGGAAGAACTGCTCGTGCCGTCCAATTCCGAGTAAACTCTCCGAAGAGATGAAACGGAGAGGCATCGAAGTCTAAGACTGCCGCGTTCCTTCGTTCGCCTCCCTGCTCAAGCATCTTCAATGCTTTATTATTGGCCGAAGGACCGGAGAACCATGGACGACTCCGCCTTCCTCGCAGCCATTGATGCAGGCACTACAGGGGTGAGAACCCTGATCTTCGATACGAACGGCAACGTTGTCACCTGGAAGTACCTGGAGTTCCCCAGCTACTTTCCCGAACCCGCTTGGGTTGAGCAGGAGGCTGTGGACTGGTGGGACCGGGCATGTAGAACGTCGCGATCCGCCCTGAACGAGGTAGTCGACAGAGGCGTGACTCCGGAGAAGATAGCCGGGATCAGCGTGACAAATCAGAGGGAGACCATCGTGCCCGTTGATAATGAGGTGCGACCGGTCCAACGCGCGCTTGTCTGGCAAGATAGGAGAACCGTCCCCCAGTGCCAGCGGATCAGGGAAATGGTTGACGAGCACAGCATATATCACATCACGGGTCTGACGGTCGATCCGTACTTTTCTGCGCCGAAGATCCTCTGGACCATGGAGAACCGTCCTGAAGTGTACAAGAGGACTCACAAGTTCCTGCTGGTTCATGACTACCTCATAGCGAAACTGACGGGCTCATTCGTCACCAGCTGGGACAATGCTTCAAGAACCATGTTGTTCGACATAGCCAAGCTCGATTGGTCAGATGACATGCTGAAGAGCCTGAGGATAGATCGAGAGAAGCTGCCTGATCCTCTTCCTTCCGGGAGGCGGGTCGGCGAGGTCACTGCAGAGGCTGCTCGGGAGACCGGCTTTGCGAAGGCGACACCGGTTGTGTGCGGCGGCGGAGACCAGCAGTGCAGTGCCATAGGTGTTGGCGTAGTCAGACCTGGCAGGACGAAGGCTACGACTGGAACTGGAACGTTCATACTCTCCTTCCTGGAGAAGCCAACCTTTGATCCCGAGAGGAGAGTGCTATGCAGTTGCCACGGTGTTCCGGGCAAGTGGGTACAGGAAGCCAGCATGTTCTCAACGGGCACGATATACCGCTGGTTCAGAGATCAGTTTGGCCAATCGGAGAAGGAAGCTGCGAAGTCTGCAGGAGTAGATCCCTACGCGATCCTCAACAAAGAAGCGTCACAAGCTCCGCCCGGCAGCAACGGTATCTTGGTGATTCCCCACTTCGTGGGGGCCGGTGCGCCATACTGGGACCCATATGCGAGAGGGATCATTTTCGGGCTGGCCCTTGGCCACAAGAAGAGCGACATCGTAAGAGCTATCATGGAGGGAGTCGCTATGGAGATCAGAAAGAACATAGAAGTGATGAAAAGCCTCGGGACCCCCATAGGGGAGATAAGAGTCACCGGCGGGATGACGCGAAATCCAGACTTCAACCAAGTACAGGCCGATGTCTTCGGGTTACCGGTCCTCAGATGCAGGATAGAGGAGTCTACTTCGTTGGGCTGTGCAATCTTGGCAGGTGTTGGGGTCGGTGTCTTCGACAACGTGCCCGACGCTGCCGACAGAATGGTGCAGGTTGCTGAACGATACGAACCGAATCTGAAGAACAAGACGACCTACGACAAAATGTTTGGAGTCAACAAGAAGATCTACGAGGCTATGAGTCAGGCTGGAGTCTACAAAGACATGGCGAACTTGGGCGCTAGTGAGTGATACTGGTAAATGAAGGCTGACGTTGTGATCGTCGGCGCGGGGATTATGGGATCTACGATAGCCAGAGAGTTCTCGAAGTACGAGATCGACGTCGCGGTCGTCGAGAAGGAGGCGGATGTCGCCTTTGGATCTCCCACGAAGGCCAACACCGGCATAATCCATCCTGGATACGACGACCAGCCCGGGACAGTCAGGGCCCAACACTGTTCGCGTGGCAATGCACTCTGGCACCAGATCGCACGAGAGGTCGCGGCACCGTTCGAGGAAGTCGGAACTCTTGTGGTGGCCATGAAGGATGAGGAGGTCGAAGTGCTCGAGGATCTGAAGAGGAGAGGGGACACGAATGGCGTCCCGAGGCTGGAGATCGTGGATGACGAAGATAAATTGCGCGGGATGGAACCTCATCTGAACAGAGAGGCCGTCGCAGCACTGCTAGCTCCAACCGCCGCCATCACCAGCCCCTATGAACTCGCGGTAGCGATCATGGAGAACGCCGTCCAGAACGGAGTGAAGACCTGTTTTGAGACGGAGGTCACTGGCATCACCGTAAGGCAAGGCGAAGTGAAGGGAATTCAGACGAACAGAGGAGAGATCGAAGCCCAGCTCGTGGTAAACGCTGCGGGACTCTGGGCGGATAGGATCTCAGCCATGGCCGGACTGAACGGATTCAAGATTCACCCCCGAAAAGGAGAGTACCACATCCTCGACAAGAAGGTAGGCGATCTCACGCGGCATGTAGTCTTTCCCACCCCCTCTCCTATCAGCAAGGGCATAGTCGTCACACCGACTGTTGAGGGAAACGTGCTCATCGGACCCAACGCGCAAGACATCGACGACAAACAGGACATGACTACCACTCATAGTGGACTGGCTGAAGTATGGGCCGGTGCCTGCAAGCTGATTCCTTCGATAGCAGACAAGAAAAGCATGATAATCACGAGCTTCTGTGGCCTACGACCCGAACCTGACACCAAAGACTTCGTTGTGGGAAGTAGCCAGATCATCAAGGGGTTCATCAACGCGGCAGGAATGAGGTCTCCGGGTCTCACCGCAGCACCCTCCGTAGCTCTGAGGGTGGTCGACCTTCTCATGGAATCTGGTATGGAGTTGAGGCGGAAGGTGACGTTCGATTCAAGAAGAAAACCCATCGACAAGCCGATGAAGGGATCGGACTTGAGTTCTGCTCAGAACTTGATCAAGCAGAACCCAGACTACGGATACGTTGTGTGCCGTTGCGAGCATGTTACGAAGGGAGAGATCCTAGAGGCCATCAGACGAGGAGCCACCACCTTGGACGGGGTGAAGTTCCGAACCAGAGCCGGGATGGGGAGATGCCAGGGAGGATTCTGCGGCCCACATGTGCTGAAGCTGATGTCTGAGGAACTGGTGGTACCGGCCGAGAGCATCACAAAGAGGGGCAAGGGTTCGAGGGTGCTACTCGGCAAGGCAAAGGAATTGTTGCGCGGAGGGGACTTGGATGACTGAGGATGTTGTGGTGATCGGTGGTGGAGCTGCGGGTTTGGCCGCGGCCATCCGAGCGAAGGAGGCCGGCGCAGAGAGAGTCGTAGTGCTTGATCGCAACAGCGAACTGGGAGGCATCCTGCCACAGTGCATACATACTGGATTTGGGCTGCACTTCTTCAAAGAAAACCTCACGGGGCCTGAGTACATCTCCCGATTCATAGATAGTGCAAGAACTCTGGGTGTTGAGTTCAAGCTGGACACAATGGTCCTCAGGCTAAAGCCTGAACGGGAAATTGTTGCCGCGAACAGCCGAGACGGGCTGTTCATGATGAAGGCGAAGTCCGCAGTCTTGGCAATGGGATGCAGGGAACGCACCAGAGGAGCATTGGGAATACCTGGCACGCGACCAGCTGGCATTTTCACGGCCGGGACAGCGCAGAGGCTCATGGATGTTGAGGGGTTCATGCCGGGCAAGAGAGTGGTTGTTCTCGGCTCAGGCGATGTAGGTCTGATCATGGCGAGGCGTTTCGCGGTAGAAGGAGCTAAGGTCGAGGCCGTGATCGAGATGCTGCCGTACGCAGGCGGGCTGCCGAGAAACGTCGTCCAGTGTTTGGAGGATTTTGGCATACCGCTACTGCTAAGCCACACGGTCACTGCCGTGCACGGAGCCGAAAGGGTGAGCGGAGTCACGGTGGCCAAAGTAGATGAGAAAGGAGATCCAACAGGTGGGACGGAGAGGACAATCCCTTGTGATACGCTGATCCTGTCGGTCGGGCTGATCCCGGAGAACGAATTGTCGGAGGGTGCTGGTATCATGCTCGATCCAGCGACAGGAGGACCTGTCGTTGATGAACGTATGGAAACCTCAGTTCAGGGCATATTCGCGTGCGGAAACGTGGTCCACGTTCACGATCTGGTCGATCACGTCACTGAAACCGGAGTGAAAGCCGGACAAAGCGCTACCAGATTTGCCCTAGGTCAGTTGCAGCCACTGAGGAATAGGATCAGATTGCGACCAGGGCCAGGGGTGAGGTACGTCGTGCCTCAGATCATCGGCGGAGATGAACCCGTGACTGTGTACCTACGCGTGAAGAATCCCGTACGCAACGCCATGATCCGGGCTGGCAACATTGCGGTTCCAGTGAGAGCGGCGCGACCCGCAGAGACAGTCACAGTGAAGCTCACCGAGAAGATGATTGGGGGACTCAAAAGGGAGCCTGAGCTGGCTATCAGCCTAGAGGAGAGTGGGCGCATTGACTGAAAAGATCGAACGAGTCATCATATGCATCATCTGCCCTATGGGATGCGAAGCCACTGTGACTATGGAAGGAGGGAGAGCAGTGAAAGCCGAGGGCTTGGAGTGTGCCAGAGGGGAGGAGTACGTGACTAGCGAGGTCGAAGCGCCGATGAGGGATTTCTTCTCAACGGTTCGCGTCGAAAGCGGCATAGTGCCGGTGTGCCCAGTGAGATCGACAGGACCGATTCCCAAGGATAGGATAATGGACTGCTCAAGAGAGCTCGCGAAGCTGACAATAGCAGCTCCAGTCAGAATGGGCGACACAGTCACGCACGACATCCTTGGTCTGGGCGTTGATCTGATCGCAACGCGAAGCATAGGAGCACTCGGGGGCAAGGGATCAGAGTAGATGAGCCAAAACGAAGGCCTCGGTTGGTTCGTGGGAGTGGCGGACGCGACGCTGCCTTACCTGTCCGGAGTAGACCTTGACGAATACTACCTCAATCCTCGATCCTGTGCGCGCGCCATCAGAGTAGGCAGGAAGAAGGTCCGCGAGCTTTTCGGGGATGAAGTCACGCTTCCCACCGTCTCTTGTCCGCCCCTTTCGTACGGTCACGTCACTTGCCTTGGGGGAGAAGTGGTCTTCCTTCATGACACTGAGCCATATGTGAGGGCAGCCTACCGGGACATAGATGACGCAATAGAAGCTCTGCGAACGGCTGGGGACTTTCAAGACAATGACCTTTTCAGGCACTACCTCGCGATCTACGAGCATCTCAAGCAGGAGTTCCCAGACGACAACGTGAAGTTCAGCGGCTTCAGCTGGGAGGGGCCAGTTACATCAGCGGTCCTGCTCCGCGGAAAGGATTTCTGCGTCGATCTCTACAGAGAGCCAGAGAAGGCGAAGACATTCCTAGAGCTGCTCACCGACAGTATTACGAGCTTCGTTCACCTACAGAGGAGAATGAACTCAGAACCGGAGGTCAATCCTGACTCCACGGGTCTTGCAGACGACTTCTCCAGCCTAGTTCATCCGAACATGTGGAAGGAATTCGTCGTCCCATATTGGACCAAGTACTACGCGAGTCTGACCTCTGGCAGAAGGACTCTGCATTGCGAGAACCTCAGCCCCCAACACCTGAAATACCTCAAGATGGTGAGGGTGAGCTATTACGACCCATCGGTGTCTGGAAGGCTAAGCCCCAGGACGATCAGGGAGAATACTGACATAGCCTTCACCTGGAGGCTTCCCTCGTTCGAGTTGCTGCGCATGTCGAAGGCCGAGGTCAGGGACTGGGTCAGGAGAGCATCGAAAGATGGTGCGACGCATGTCCACATGTACATAGAGAGGGTGACATGCGACGGAGATAACCCGGCAAAGGTTCTCACCTTTATCGAGACTGCTAGGGAACTGGCCGTTCAATCAGGAAAGAGAAGCTAGGATTGAACTACTGAACGAACGCGCAAGAGTGCCGACGAGCACTGCGAATGGTCATCGCTGCGGAGAGCCTTTCTGGTCATGCAGGCGTCCGTCAGCATACACTTTCGCGGAGCAGTCCCAGCAAGTATCTCGTTCGCTGTCCGTCCAGAATACCCTACCGCAATGCTTGCAGGTCAGTTGTTTCAGCCCCTCAGTCCAAGCCTTGTCTTTCTTTTTCATGAATCCAGGATCCTGCGGGAACTCTATCGCACCCTTTGGACAGACTGACCGGCAGGCAATGCAACCATTGACACAGTTCTGCGGACTGACAACGGCCGCCTTGCCATCGAGAATAGCATAAACACCGTGCGGACAGAATTGGATGCACTTTGGTGCGTCTAGGCCTTGACATCCATCGCACTTCTCCGGAAACACAACAGGGTACCAAGAGGAGTGTCTGGAGCTGAGCCCTGAGACGGACGGCGTGGACAATGTGCTGTTCGCCTCCTTTCTATGGGGCAGATTCAGGAGCAAGAGCAAGACTATCCCCGTTTTTCATCATTATTGAGCCCGCGTCGGAGGTTCTTATACTCTTGCCATTGAGTATGACAAGGGCATCCTCCGCGATTTGACTCCCCTCCAAGATCCTGGTCTGGAGATCCTTCCCGAACTTGACAGCTAGCTTCCCGATGACATCTTTGAGAGTTGCATTGTCCTCCAGGTCCAAGGTGATTTCGTTCGTTCCTGTGATCTCTCGCAGTACACCGATGAACTCTACTTTCACCCGTATCGTCATACTACTTCTCGCCTCCTGCGGCTTCCCCGGCATCGGAACCCCTTTTCCTCTGCATCTGTCGGAGAGAGGTCAACTGGGTTCTGAGTTCCTCCCTCGAGGGGAAACTCAAAGCACCGTTTGGACATCTCCACTTACATGCTTCGTCCCCGACGTTGCAGTTGCTGGGGTTCTTCACTACGGCCTTGAGCCCGTCAGACGACACTTCATAGACGCCAAAGGGGCAGTACTTGATGCAGTACTGACCACAGGAGATCGCGTCGCACTTGTCAGCGTCAACGATAGGAGCCCATGAGATATCGGACCTTCTCAGCCCCAAGTACTCTCTCTGAGGAGGTTTCTTTTCAAGGACGAACTGGTCCACCATTCGCGTTCCCTGCTGTTCAGCGCTTGCTTTCCGCCCTTAGCCGCTTTATGACCTCGACGATCTCCTCCTTGGACGGGAATGAAATTGCCTCGGCCGGGCACATCATCGAGCAGGAGCTACACCCCACGACACATCGGTAGGGGTTCGATACGACTGGCTTCTCTGGGTTTCCTTCAGTCGAGTAGACGCCATTCTTGCAGAAACCGACACAGGTCAGACACGAGGTGCACTTGTCGTAGTCAATCGTTGGATACCAAGGTATCTTGTCCCTTGGGATATCACTCAATTGTGCTGCTACCTCGCTTGGATCTTTTCCACGGCCTCCTTCACCTTGGCCATGGCTTCCTCTGTGGGCATGTTCCTCAAGTCAAGAGACACCAATTGCTTGTCTATGTCCAGGCCCTTGCCCTCGAACGACTGCAGGAACATCTTCCTCTGCATTCTCGGGTCGCACCCACCTACAATGTAGATCTGGTTTTTGTCCCCTGCCTTTAGGAAATCTGCCAAGAACCTGTCCCCATCATCGACGCAGAGCTGCGGGTGAATGATGGCGTACTCGACATCCAGTTCATTCCTCACGAAGTTGATCAACTTCCACAGCTCGAGCTTGGAGAACCCGGGGCACTCGCCCGTGCAGAAACACATCAAGAAGGCTGGCTTTGACATGACGGCGCGGCGATAATTCAAATATTTAAGACTATCGATAGTCACCAGAAGCCATGGATAACGACGGACTCTCCAAGCTTGCGAAGGTATTTGCCGCGCTCTCGGACCCCGCAAGGCTTCGCATACTGGAGTTGGTGGACAAACGCGAGATATGCGTATGTAAGTTGGTGCCCAAGCTGGCACTGTCCCAGCCCACTGTGTCTTATCATGTCGGTCTTCTATCCGCGGCCGGGCTTCTCGTAACTAGAAAAGAAGGCACGAACGTCCACTGCAGAACAAAGAAAGACGTTGTGAAGCACATCAGACAACTCGCAGAGGTCGCACAGTGAGAGGCCTAGGCACCAGCGGGCCTTCCACTTGTCTCATCACATGTTGTGACTAGGCTTGATGAAGAGGGTAGGTGCCGTACTTGTCCCTCGCTTCCACCAGCGCGTACAGGTTCTCATCCGGCGTGATGTATGCCATGTCGCAACCTGGACCTAGAGCGAAGCTGCACTTTCCACCGGCTATTTCTATGGCAGTCTTGACCATTCGATCCACATCAGCGGGAGTTCCAGTTATCATGGTGCGCGTGTGGTCTATGCCGGCCATGAGGGGCATCCTGTCGCCGTACTTCTGAACCGCTGTCTCGAGCGGGTAGTCCGACCCGGGCCACCAGAACTGCAATTCGTTGATGTACCTGCCGAACTTCTCCATTGCAAAGTCCAGAGCTGGCCTGTTCCCGCAGAAGTGTGTGGTGACAGGAAGATCCTTGCCCACATTGTCTCTGATCTTGAGAAATGCCTCCAATTCGACTTCAGCTATTTGATCCCAGAGCTCTCTTGGCATCAAATCGTAGTCGAACGGACTCATAGCCCAGCATATGTTGTGCAAGTTTGGCTTCACTGCCTCGCAGACTCCCGTGATGAAGTCGACCGTCCACGGAAGCATCACCCTCTTCACTGCGCGCATCATGACATCCGGGAATAGAACGGCGTCTCTCATGACCTCAGGTATGCCGAACAGGACCGCCAAATTGCCGGCAGGGCCATAGTAACCGTGCCTGAGCAGAACCTCGTTCCCAATCCTGTCGAAGACGATCTTCATTCCCTCCAGCACAACCTTGGCCCTTGGGCCCTCGAAGGGACTGCGGTACTCCAGCTTGTCGTATACCTCTGGATCCGGCCTGTCCTTGTTCGGGCTCGGCTTGGGCTGAATGATGTGGTCCAGTATCTCGATCTGGGCACCCATCGGCTCAAGCATCCACCACATGTCAGTGTTGACACCGCTTATGTCCGGCTTGTACTTCCTGACGTACTCAATGTGTCCCGCAGCTATCTTCTTGGCATCGAACGCGAACTCTCGGAAGGTCGCACCGGCCAGCTTCCTAGAAATGTCAGACGACTGGTGCCAGATCGGTATCTTGTCGGTCTTCTCCATGCTTAGGTAGGCGAGGGCCCTCTCGAGTCCAGTCATCGTCATGGTCGGCCACCTCTCAGTTCGCCCAAGACCCTGTCTGCTTCTCTTACAGCCTCAGGTCCGTTCTTCGCCCATCCATCCGCCCCGATGCGGTCGGCCCAAGCCTTAGAAGTCACACCACCCCCCACCAGCACCTTCACGTTGTCCCGCATGTTGCGAGCCTTCAGCATCTGTATCGCTTGAGCTTGCAGGGGCAGGCAGACCACCAGCGCAGCCGACATGCACACGAGATCGGGTTTGGACTCAGCTACGGACTCAACTACCCGTTCCGGCGCAACATTCTCGCCGATGTCGATCACTTCATACCCATTCGCGGCCATGAGCCACTTGACGATGTTCTTGCCTCCGTAATGCACAGATCCCATGGTACAGATAATCGCTTTCCCCTTCACTGGATTCCGGGACTTAAGGGACTCACGCGCCAACTGGAACAATCCCCCCGCTGCGCACAGGTGAGCTACGCTCAATTCCTTGTTCTCATAGCGGCTACATAGATCAGACATCGCATCCTCCAAAGCTTTGAGGATCTCTGTCCCATCTGCGTTAGTCGCTTGAGCCTGTTTCAGCAACGATGTGAAGGCCTTGTAGTCAAATGCCCCGAAGGACGCGAGCAGTCCGTTGACGATGTCCTTGTCCATTGGGGAGCGCGATACGTGGAGAGTACAAAAAGTTTGTCGCACTCCCGTTGGTCGTCTCCGCGGGTTAGTCTTATATGACTACGCTGCAACGTTGAGTCATCATGGAAAGACAGAGGCTGCTGTCGTACTCTCTTCTGGCGATAGGCGTGCTGATGCTCGCGATCTACGGCGCATTGCTGTTCACGGACTACAACGCTGGCCCTCCGAGAGTAGGCAACAGAATGGTACTCGCAGCAATTCACAGGATAGGGTTCGGAGTCATCGGGGTAGGCTTTCTCGCCTTGTACACATTGCACCCGGAATGGTTGGTGGAGAACTACACACCCGGTATGAAAGTCCAGGTGTTCACAACCCGAAGGGTCATGGCAATCGCTGCAGTCGCGGCCATGATAACTGCGGTCAACTTCATACGTCTGCCGTTCGGGCCCGGAGGAGTGGCTCCGGATCCAGTCGTCGGGGCATACGCCGTGGTGTTCCTTGGAGCTTACGAGGGCTTCTTCGGAAACCTGTTCGGCTCGTACCTCTACACGCTGATAGCTGGGTCGCCTGGAGGCGATCCTCTTTTCATGGTATTGCTCGGGCCGTTGAGCAACTGTGCCGCCTTCGCGGCTTTCGCTTTCATCTACAGGAAGCTGGACATACCGAACAAGAAACCGTTCGACAGGATCAAATCGTACGTGCTGTTCTACGTCATTGCCATGGGCTACTTCTTGGTGAGCTACTGGAGCAGCCTGCCAGGCTACCTTGGTTGGGAACAGACGATACCGCAGGGAGTGCTCGGGACGATAGGCGGCTCGCTGATGATCGGGCTGGCATTCGTCATAGCGATAGGAACACTTGAAGGAGTGACCTTGACCCGAGGCAAGAAGAAGTAGTCACAGCATGCCGATGTGATAGACCGAGTAGATGAAGACGGAGCCCGCAGCTGCTCCGATGAGCAGGACAATCGCTAGGTAGTCCAGTGGCTTGACCGAGATGTCGCGGTAGGTCGAGAACTTGCCGGCGCCGAATGCCCTCGACTCAGCTGCCAGACCCAAGTTCTCCGAGACGACGGTCAATTCACGGAAGGCGGGGATGGTCATCGCCATATACTGGCCGGCCTGTTTCATCGGGTTCCTTGAGTCGAGCTTCCACCCCCTGAGGGTCTGAGCCTCGATTATCGTATTGATGTCCCTAAGGAAGAGGGGGAACAGCCTGTAGGTAGCCATGAAGATGAAGACCCCTATCTTGGGAACGCCTATGGAGCCCAGCCCATAGAGTATCTCGCTCATGGGAGTAACGTGTACGAACAGTGAGAAGACGAGCACTCCTGCCAGAGCCCTTATGGAGAGCGCGAAGGCGTATATGACCCCGCCCACTGTGATCGCGGTCCTGCCGAGAATCGGAGTTCCTTCAGAGGTCAATTCAACCAATACAGTGGTCGCAAGGTCTTTCGGCAGATTGACGTACATCTCGGGTTTGTACATCCAGAGTGAGTTGATGATCGAGAGCACAAATATCATGAAGAGCGGACTGGCCAGAGTCCTGACTGTCCTGAAGGAATTGAACTTGGCAAGCGCCCCTATGATGACCACGGACAGAAGGGCGATGGCCACGGTCACCGGCTCGTAGAAGACCGAGAGTATCACCATGTATGAGAACAGAAACACGAACTTCGAGAACGGGTGAAGCCTGTGGATGAACGTGTCGAGCGGCGCATATCTCAGGAAAGGCATCAGGCACCACCTCCCTGAAACATGGTCTGTGCCTCTTCAACTGTGAAGGCAGGTTCGTCAGCTCCGAGCGACTTCATCAGCCGGAACACCTGTGGAGGTTCGAGCCAAGTGGACTTCAGTAGCTCCACATCGGAAAGCACTTCTCTGGAGGTGCCGGACTTGATGATACGCCCATCGCGAAGCACAGTGGCGGCGTGCGAGTACGTAGCGACCAGTTCCATGTCGTGAGTTATCAGCAGTACTGTCACGCCTGCCTTCAGGATTAGATCCATCAACGAAGCGGCAGACTTCGCGTCCAACCCATTTGTCGGCTCGTCGAGAACGAGAACCTTCGGATCGAGCGTCAGCACGGACAAGACACCTATCAGTCTCTTCGTGTACCTGTCTTGAGACCTGGGGTCGCTGTCCGCAAGGTGCTCTATCCCAAACCGGGTCAACAGCGAGCGAGCTGTTCCCTCTGGATCCGGGAAACCCATGTTCCGAGGGCCGAAGGAGAGCTCATCCAGAACCGTTGGTGAGAATATCTGGTGATCCGGGTTCTGAAATGAATAATTGACAGTTCTGATCAGGTCCGCCGGTTTGGTGGACGTCACGTCAATGCCCAGTACATTCACGACGGCGTCTTGGTTTGAGGGCCTCAGAAGGCCCACAAGATGCTTGGCCAGTGTCGTCTTTCCAGACCCGTTCTGGCCTATCAGAGCATGCACCTCTCCCTTCGAGACAGTAAGGTCAACTCCCTTCAGCGCCTCGATCCCGTTCTCATACACATGGTGCAGATTCCGGACGACGATGGCGGATCCGTCCCTCTGACTCGCGTACACATCTGGTTTTCTCGGTCGCCTCGAATGTGAAGGCACCGGGAAACGCTTCACGGCCTCGCTCAGCGTGAAGGGGATGTATGAGAGTCCTATCTTCCTCGCAAGCCTCGCGACTTGGGGCGGGTTTACGCCGAGGCTCTCGAGCAGGTCGACCTTCGAGACGGTTTCGCCGAAATCACCGATCGATGAGATCCTGCCGCTGTCCATAACCGCAAGCCGATTTGCGAGTTCCGCAACGCTCTCGAGATTCTGAGTCGCCATTACGACTGTCATGTCGAGATCCTTGTTGAGCTCGGACACAGTAGACATGAGTTGCGAAGACCCCAAGGGGTCCAAGAGAGCTGTCGGCTCATCAAGCGCAATTATCTCGGGCTTCATGGCCAAGACGGCTGCAACGGCCAAGGCTTGCCTCATTCCACCTGACAGTTCGCTTGGGTCAACCTGCGCGTACCTCTCGAGCCTGCAGACTTCAAGCGCCCATCGGACTCTTTCCCTGATGTCTCCCTTTTCCAACCCGAGGTTTATCGGCCCGAACGCGATCTCTTCCTCAACAGTGGGGGCGAGCAACTGCTGATCCGGATCCTCCAAGACTAGGCCGACCGTCTTCGCAAGTTCGGGAATCCCAGCTGACTTCGTCTCAACACCCCCGACCCTCACGGACCCTTCTAGCTTGGCCCTCGCATAGTGGGGAATGATTCCGTTCAGGGTCATCAGGAGTGTGGACTTGCCGGCTCCGGGCGGGCCCGTGATGACGAGGAAGTCGCCCTTTCGAACTGACAAGTCGATACTCGACAAGGACGGATGGTCAGCTCCGGTGTAAGTGACGAAATCGATGCTGGCCCGTATTACCTCTGCCGGCATTGCCGTGCGCTATCCTCTGCAGCATAAATCAGTTTGTGCTCGGGTCGCGTCCGATTTCCTCACTGCTCTGTGACTACCTGAGTTCGCGCAGCGCCACCAGCGCTCGGTCGTAGTCGCGTATCACCGGGAGACTCCAAGCCTTCCGATGCGAAGCACACCAACCAGCGTACGGAAAGAGGGTGATCCCTGAGCCGCCGGCTTGCGTCGCGTTCTCTGCGTACTCCGGAACTTGGTGCGGCTCGACCACGTACTCGTTTGAAACTAGCACGCCAGGATAGATGGGGAAGCTCCTGTCCTTCATCCTGCTCATCAGGTGCCCGGTGATGGCCCCGAGGTCTTTGGGGACGGTCCAATACAGCATTGGTGCGGCGAAGTCGAGCAACCCCTCGTTCGCCCACGATATCCAGTCTTGCCCGAGTGACTTGAGCACTGAATCGTAGTCGTCGCGCTTCGGAGGAACGTCATTGGTGACGATTCCATGGGGCGGGAATTTAGCAAAGGTCGCCGCAGATAGCTTGTATCTGCTTGAGAGACCCTTCATCCGTTTCTTGATCAGTCTGACCTGCTCGGTGACCTGCAAGGCCCTCCACGAAAACCACTTGTCTGACTGTGAGCCCAGTATCCAGTCTGCTTTCTCCTTCGTGCTGTGAAGATACTCGGGGATCTCAACGCCCATCTCTTCCTGGAATCTCCCGAGGCAGCTGTCACAGAAACAGTATGCGAATTCTCTCTCCAACACAGCCTTTGTGCCGTCGTAGGGCGCGTACTTGGTTCTGTCATTCTCCTTCAGGTGATATGCGAGCTTGATGGCGGCCTGCCCCGTGAGGCTGGTCACCTCCTTCGTCAAGTAGACGACATCCCCGTTGTCGATGAGCCTGCCGAAGTCCGCTCCACCCCTGATGTCCATTGTGATGGATGACTTCCAGTACCTGAACCTGATGAAGTCCAAGTGAATGCCGTCCAGCTCCGGGTTGACGGTCAGGATGTCCTCGACATGGTCTGCTATGAATTGCCGAACTTCTGGCTTCCCGATGTCAAGGTCCAGCTGCGAGCCGAAGAACGGGGCCTTGTCCTCCCTTATTCCGTACCTGTCGGTGGGTAACCATTCCGGTTTGTCTAGCAGCGCGGGCTTTGGTCTGGAATCGACATGACCTCTGGATTGTGGCGTCCATCCTAACCGCAGCCACGGCGCGACCACTATCATTGCGTGGACTTCCTTGCCGAGATCATGGAGTCTCCCAGTCACCTCTCCGAGGGCATTCCAGTTCTTGAACTTGGGGGTAGCAGGTAGCATCTTGCTGTTGGGGTAGTCAGCGAAGAGATCGGTCCTTACACACATCAAGACCTTCTGTATCCCGACCTTCTCGGACCAGTCCACGAACCTCTTTAGATCTTCATCACCAAGCGGGCGCTCCCTGAAGTCCATGTAGGCCCACATGCCTAGTTCGAACCTGTTGGTCATGTGTTGTGTCGCGTCGTCCCGCAATGCTTCGAGATAAAAGCGTGAGAGTTCCTGCGACCGCTCTGGCGGTGTGGGAGGATGAGAAGCTCGCGACTAGAAGCTGATCAGAGAATGGACTCCAAAGAGGACTTAAGTCCCTCGGTCATTTCCTGGCTCACGGACACACCGCTCGACTTCAAGGCCAGCACCCCCGCACCCAGGAGCGAACTGTAGACCGCGACTCTGGCAGTGGCCTCAAGACCTAGATTCTTCAGCTCGTCCATGACCAGTTGGACCATCTGAGAGCCTTCCTTGACGAGCTGGCCTGTGAAAGCCACTTCTACCGGAACACGGATATCGGTCCTTTCCCAGACCGCCCACACCATCTTGGCCAGCTCGCGTGCGCCCTCCTTCAGTATGCCTGTGGCGACCTTGTCTCCAGATCTCGCTGCTCCCAGCACCAGAGTCGAGATCGAGGCGATGTCCTTGACGGACGCGCCCTTGCACCACTCGGGCAGCTCGTCCGGGCGCTCTGCAGAGATCCACTTTAGTACCATCTGGGAGAGCGTGGTTCCTGGCATTCTGCCGTCGTACGACTGCATGATCGCCCCGATCGCCTTTGCCCCTAGCCAGTAGCCGCTCCCTTCGTCGTCCATCGTGTGCCCCCAGCCCCCAGCCCGGACTTCCGCGCCGTTCTTGACGGCATACGCGCTTGATCCGGTTCCAAGTGAGACGACAATCCCGCCCCCTTCCGGGAACACTGCGGCATACGCTGCTTCTTGGGCTGAGTGCACGCTCAGCTTGGAAGTCGAACCCAGCACCGAAGATAGGTCCGAGAAGAGCTCGTCCTTGTCCCCGGCTCCCTTTAGGCCCTCGATTGAGATGGACGCCCAGCCGTATGAGGAGAAGGAGAGCCTAGCGGAGAGAATCAGATCGGTCAGACCGAAGTAGACCGCCTTGGCAACGTCGTTCAGGCTCATCACTGACGGACTGCACGGGCCTGCGGTTGACTTCGCCAGAGTCTTCCCGTCGTTCGACACGGCAACGGCTATGGCCCTAGTGTCATCTCCGTCGAGCGCGAGGACGTAACTCAAGCTACTTCTCCAATCCTTCTCATCAGTAGAAAAAGGTTCAGTTCACTCGAAGTTGCTGAGAATGAGATTCGGCCTATTTCGCTGCCGCCTTGAGAGCTTCGACTCCGGGCAGGCGTTCTCCGGACAGATACGATATCATCGCACCGCCACCGGTGCTAACGTAGCTTATGCAGTCTGCTATGCCGTACTGCTCTAGGGCAGCTACAGAATGACCACCCCCCATGACCGAGTAGGCCTTTGATTTCGAGAGCGAACGAATGAACTCGACCGTTCCGACGGCGAACTTCCTGTCCTCGAAGAAACCCAGTGGCCCGTTGATCACGAGTGACTTCGCATCCTTAACGAGCTTCGAGAAAAGCTGTATCGTCTCCGAGCCAATGTCCCTTATCTCGGAGGACGGGGGGAAGTCTTTCTCCTTGACTTCCCTTCTCTGACCATCCACATCTATGGCCACGTCAATTGGGATCACGATCTTGTCCGGGTACTTCTCCATTATGGTTTTCGCTGTCGGGAACATCTTCTCGAAACCCTTCTCCTTGATCTCCGTGACGTTCTTCTCTCCGACATCTTGTCCGGAAACGTATGCCAGGACGGTACTGACCATGCCACCGACGAGCACCCTGTCAGCTATTCCCTTGTCGAGGACGTGACCGATGACCGCGAAGGTCTCCTTTGGCTTCGCGCCTCCGAAAACGTACACGGAAGGTTTCTCGGGTTCCTCGTAGACCCTCCTGAGCGCATTGAGTTCTCTCTCCATGACCCTGCCTGCAACGGATGGTAGGGTGACTGTGAATCCTACTATCGAGGCGTGAGACCTGTGAGCCGCAGCGAACGCGTCGTTGACGAAGAGGTTGGCCAACGGGGAGAGAGTCGAGACGAGTTTGCCCTTTGCGTGTTCTTGCGGGGATAGCTCCCTTGTCTCCTCGTCCAGCGACCTGACGTTGTCTAGGAGTAGGACTTGCCCGCTCCGTAGAGATTGGATAGCGCTGACAGCTTCCGGCCCTATCACGTCCTTGACGAATTTCAGCGGATGCTTCAGGTACTTTCTCATGGACTCTGCGTGCTGAGACAGATCAGTGAAGTCCTCATCACCTTTCCTGCCTTGGTGCGCGAGAACCACCACCTTGCCTCCCTTGTCGGCAATCTCGTTTATCGTACCGGAATGAAGCCTGATCCTATTGTCGTCGATTATCTTCAGGGTCTTGGGGTCCAGCGGGGAGTTCAGGTCAACTCTAACTATGACGGTCTTGTCCTTGACATCTGCGTCATCAAGTGTTCTGAAGCCCAATTCACTTTCCTCCGCAAATGCCCGCAGGATCGGAGATAAAAGTCTGACACCTAGTAGCTGAACTCCCGTCGGACTACCTGCTCTTCTCTGAAACCTCGTGAAAGATTTATCCCACTGGGCCGGCCTTGTTGAGGACAGAGAGAAAATGGCCAAGATCAAACTGGGAATCAACGGTTTCGGTCGGATAGGCAGGATCTTCTACAGGGCTGCCCTCAAGAACCCGGACTTCATGAATCGCTTTGACGTCGTGGCCGTGAACGACATCACCGACTCAAAGACGCTCGCACTCCTTCTGAAGTATGACTCGGTACACAGAACACTGAACGAGGAGATAGAAGTGACCCAAGAGGGTATAGCAGTCAACGGCAATGGAGTCAAGGTGCTCGCGGAGAAGGACCCAGCGAACTTGCCCTGGAAGAACCTCGGGGTGGAGTACGTCTTGGAGTCCACGGGCCTGTTCACCAAGGAAGCTGATGCCTCAAAGCACATCAAAGCCGGCGCCTCGAAGGTCATGATATCTGCACCTGCAGAGAAGACTACGCCGACATTCGTTCTGGGTGTGAATGAGGAAAAGTACGACCCTCAGAAGCACAACGTCGTCTCGATGGGATCCTGCACGACAAACAGCGTAGTACCCATGGCGAAAGTGTTGAGCGACAACTTCGGTGTCGTGAGAGGATTCATGACAACAGTTCACGCGTACACCAATGACCAGAGGATACTGGATCTGCCCCACAAGGATCTCCGCAGAGCGAGAGCCGCTGCTCTGTCGATAATCCCGACGAGCACAGGAGCAGCCAAGGCGATAGGTCTGGTCATTCCCGAGCTTGAAGGAAAGTTGGACGGCATAGCCATGAGGGTACCGGTCCCCGACGGTTCCGTGACCGATCTAGTGACAGAGGTGAAGAAGCCTGTCACTAGGGAACAGGTCAATGAGGCCTTTAAGAAGGCGGCCGCGACCAGCAAGATGAAGGGAATACTGGAGTACACCGAGGAACCAATAGTCTCGTCGGACGTGATTGGCAATCCTGCGTCCTCGATAATCGACGGTCTCAGCACAAACGTAATGAAGGACACGTTGGTCAAGACCTTCTCGTGGTACGACAACGAATGGGGATACAGCTGCAGGCTCGTCGACATGTTCGTGTATATGGCAAAGAAGGCCTAACTGACGCGGCTAGGTCACTGATCTAAAGCCAAGAAGAAAGACCGGAAGGGAAAGAGGCGAGAGAACGACCGTCGGAGCGTCCGGCGGCATGTTTCAAGTGAAGTAGCGACAGCTAGCAGATGTGATGGGACCCCGGGATCATCTGTGCTCCCGAAACCAGCGATGTATGGAAGCATGCCCGCCCTCACTAGCTCTTTAGCCAGCGCTCCTTCTGTCCCCTCCTCGGACATGCCAATGAAGACGCCGACCAGTCTGAACGAACTGGAACCTGTCAGATAATCTATGTGCCACCTCTTCGGCTTGTACCTTCTCAGATGTCGCCTTATCCTAGCTCTTAACCCGCCGGGGCCTCTAGCAGATCCGACATAGAGGTAAAGGCCCGGAACGAAAACGAACGTTCCCAATGAGCCGACACAAACGCCAACGCGCCGGGAGGCCTGAAGCATAAGACAATAGGTGCCAGCTTCAGAAGGTACAGTGCTCAAAGGTCGATGATGCTCGCTTCCGCAGCTTCCAGATCTGCGACTACCACCGTAGCCCTTCCTGTTAGGTAGCCGCAGGTCTCGCCAGGGTTGACGACGAGGGCGCCATTCTCTATCTTCTGAACCACAGGATCGTGCCAATGGCCGTATGCCACAAGCGAGAAGTCTCCACTCCTGGCCAGAGCGCTGACCAAATCCCGATCTTCGCCGTGAACAAGGACAACCTTTTGGCCTTCGATGGAGAGGGTGGCCAACGGCCAAAGGAGCTTTCCCCCCAACGAGGTCACGATGTCCCTCAGCATGAGCCTCTCACCGTCATTGTTGCCGAAGGTCACAGTGAAGGGGCAATTGAGCCTGCCAAGTTCCTTCGCCGCAAACGGACTTACTATGTCTCCTGTGTGAAGCACGTGACTTACTTTGTCACGGTTGAACCTGTCGACTGCCTTTCTCATGAGTCCGAGGTTGTCATGCGAGTCGCCCATTATGCCGATCTTCGCGCCCATTTCTCCGAAACCGAACCCGCTCATTCTTATAACTTCACGGGACCCGATTGGCCCGTATGAACGAACAGATGCCTTTGGGAGTTGTTGAGGGCTTCTACGGACCGCCCTGGTCTCACGACGCGCGATTGGACATGATCAAGTTCCTCGGCAAGAATGGGTTCAACATCTACATATACGCGCCAAAGGATGACCCCTATCACAGGGAGAAGTGGGCAGAGCCCTATCCCAAGAGCCTAATCGCCAAACTGGCTCAGCTGGTGAGGACCGCGAGACGCAGCGGCGTCAACTTCTGCTTCGCAGTGAGCCCCGGGCTCTCGATGCGATACTCGTCCGACTCCGACTTTGAGAAACTATCTGCGAAGTTAGCCGAGGTTGCTAGGCTAGGCGTCGAGTGGTTTGGCCTGTTCTTGGACGACATACCCGAAGAACTGCAGCATGGGGAGGACAAGGCCGCGTTCAGCAGTCTTGGAGAGGCTCACGCTCACCTGGCGAACAAGCTGGAGAAGAGGCTGCGAGAGATCGCAGGAGAGGGAGCCGGATTGATTCTATGTCCGACGCAGTACATAGGCATACAGCCGACTGACTATCACAGGGCGCTCGCGGAGAAGCTGTCTCAGAGCATCCACGTCATGTGGACAGGCAAGTACGTCTGCACACCTTCCATAACGGCGGAAGACGCAGATATGTTTGGGATGGGCATAGGAAGGAAGCCGTTCCTCTGGGACAACTACCCGGTGAACGATTACACCCACCAGATGAAGATCTTCCTAGGGCCCGTAAGATGGAGATCGCCCGACCTGCTCGAGCACCTGTCCGGCTTCGTGTCCAACCCGATGAATCAGGCCGAGGCATCGAAGTTCGCGCTGGTGACTTACAGGGAGTACTTCAAAGATCCCGCTAGGTATGATCCGGACAAGGCGTGGGAGAAGGCAGTGAAGGAACTGCTGCCGAAGGCGGCGTGGAAACCTTTCCTGGCGCTCTCAGAGCATTCAAGGGGCTCGTTCTTGGACTTCAGGGAGTCCGAGAGACTGGGCCAACTGTTGGAGTCAGTGGAGCACAACCCAAGGGATCAGAATTCGACCAAGGCTTTGTCTGACTACTTGATCCTGCAGAGAAGGGCGACCAGCCAACTGGCGAGGCAACTGAAGGGGCCGCTGAGGACCGAACTGATGCTCATGATACGGAAGATATCCGCTTTGCTGGAAGTGGGCATCGGGTCGACCGACCTGCTCAGGAGAATCAGGAAAGGCGTCACCAAGACGGACCGCAAGAAGGCAAAGGCCATCGAGGCCAGGCTGAGGAGGGCTGAGGAGAACAAGTATCAAGTGCTGGGAGAGGTCAGGCTAGAGCTCACGGATCCCGAACGGGAGTCGATGAACAGGGACAACTATATATCGACCTTGGCCAAGCTGGCAATCAGCTTGACCGAGGGACAATAGATGGAGTCAATCACCTCATCGTTCAGCAGGGTGCTCGCGAAGGAACGAAGGTCGCTGATCCTACTGTCATTCATAGTCATAGTGAGTTGTATGCTAGCGGGTACGCTGTCGCCGCCCGACCCCGCACTGGCTCAGGAGGTGCAGAGGCTGGCCCAAGAAGTCCAGGGAGGCGGATACATGGCGATCTTCTTCAACAACGCGATGATCACCGTAACTTTCCTCGTTCCTCTCTTGGGACTGGGCTCGGCCCTCATGGCCTCGTTCACCACTGGTGCAGCAATGAGCGCAATAGCCCAGCAGGTAGGGACGAACCCGCAGATGCTGTTCTTGCTCACAGTAGTAATGCCGCATTCGGTGATCGAATTCTCCGCATACTCCCTGGCCCTGTCGGAGAACCTAGTGATGATGCAGAAGATACTCTCCAGAAAGGGAATAGACAACGAGGTAGGGCCGTTGATGGCATCATTGATCATGGCCCTAGCCCTGCTGGTCATTGGAATGGTGGTGGAAGTGTTGACGGTCCAACTTCTTGCCGGGCTGGGTCCTACTTAGAACTCATTCCCTCGTGTTGGTACTGCCCTGAGTAGATCTTGTGCGGCTCCCCGGACAGCTGGAAGACCAGCAATTGTGCGACGCGGGCGCCGACAGATATGACTGCGCCCTTCCTGTTCAGGACGGAGAGTAGAACCTTGCCCTTGCCCTGATAGCCAGGATCCCAGAGAGCGGTGTGTATTGCGACTCCCGACCGGAGGAGCGATGACCTCGGCAACACAAGGCCACAGCAATCGGCAGGTATCCTGATGTCTTCCGAGAACGTCAACCTATACGGGCCAGCTTTCAGAACGTAGACGGAGTTCCTGTTGCGCACCTCCTTGGTCTTAGCGGCCTCGAGGGAATTCAATGTGAATGAAGGCCGTGTCATGAAGGATTCAATCCGCTCCACGGTCAGGTCTACGCCAGCCGGCTGCATCTGCGCTTGGAGGTCTCTGAGACCAGCCACGACTTTGTCTTTGATCAATCGCGCACCTGGGAGCACAGCCAACATCTCCCGGCCCTTGTGAGTTGTTTATAAGCAATCTCGGAATGAAACGGAGAGTTGAGACAGCGGACACTCGCAGAGCAAGAGGCGTTGACATCATGAAGCCAGTGCGCATGGTAGTGTTCGACCTTGATGGCACACTGATAGAAGGGAAGAGCAGTTGGGGTAGGGTCCACGAATTCTTCGGGACGGAACAGAAGGGAGACGACGGCTTGGGCAAGTACGAAAGAGGGGAGATAGATTACGCGGAGTTCATGAAACACGACGTGTCCGCTTGGCCTGTCGGTATCAGCCGCTCAGTTCTCGAGAAGATCCTCTCGGGATTCACGCTCAGCAAGGGCGCTCGGGAGTGCACAGATGGCCTGAGGAAGCGAGGCCTTAAGATGGGCGTGGTAAGCAGCGGTCTGGACATCCTCGCTAACACGGTGTGCGAGAACTTGGGCATACAGTGTTGTGTTGCCAATGGACTGGTGTTTGATGAGCAGGACAGACTGACTGGCGACGTGCTTCCGAGGGTTGATCTCCTCAAGAAGGATGAGGCCCTCAGAAGAATGGTCTCCGGGCAGGGACTGGAGCTCGACGAAGTGCTCGGCGTAGGCGATACAAGGTTTGACATTGCGCTTCTTCGCGCTTGCGGGTACAGAGTTGCGTTCAGGCCCAAGAGCACGGACAGAAGCAAACTGGAGGACGTCGCTCACTATTTCATTGACGACCTGAGAGAACTTCTTCCGATCGTGGACACCATCATGGAGTCATCAACCGTGGAGCAAGAATAGCAGGACCGCCAAGAGTCCTGAGGAAACGGCCGGCGCCCATGAGATCAAGAGCTTCTTGGCGATGTACCCCCTGCTGACCAGCATCCTTGACCTGAAGTACAAGTCGCTCGCATAGAAGAGCTGAGTGAAAGATGCAGTGACCCCGAGTAGCAGTCCGGTCCACACTCCGATCAGTGATGACAATGCCCTTGACGCGAAGGCTGCTGGGTCAGGATAGTACGTCATATCACCCCTGAAGGCCAAGAGGCCGGGGGCCCAGAGGCAGGAGATCAAGACAAGCGCAGCGGTCAAGGCTGCGAACTTCCAGTAGCCAGATGTAGTGACGATCGTTCCCATCAGAATGCCACCGAGGTTTGCACCCCTCCAGAACGCAAGGAGAATCAAGGACAGATTAACCGACACCCTGAGCGTAATGTCCAAGGCTTCCACAGATGTCGCCCTCTTGATTACTCCTCTCAGGAGCCGGTAGGCCAGCGGTGTGATCAGGAAGACCATCAAGGGCGAAACTACCCAGAACAAGGCCTGTGATGAGACATAGCTCGATAGAGATCCCGACACAATCGCGAATCCGATTCCGGACGATAGCACTATCTGGGAGATAGACACAGGCATTGCCTTGGTTAGCAGGGACACCACGGTTACGGCAGCCGAGATTATGATCAACAGGCCGATGACGGGCTCTTGAAGGGCAACTGCTCCGATGGTCAATGACAGCTTGCTTCCTAGGAGCACTCCCAAGGCCATGGAGACCGCAACCATGAACCCTGCCCGCTCGGCACTCATCCACCCAGCCGAAGAGGCCGAAAAGGCTAGCGGTTTGCCCTCAGCTGGCCCGGTGCTCAGACAGAGCACAGCATAGGAAGCCCAGAGCGCCCAAGACAATTGCAGTGACCCTAGGGATTGGCAATGTTGGCTATGTTGACCAGGGCATCAGAGATGTCCTCACAAGTATCAGCTACGTCGTCAGCCGCGAGTATCACTTTCTCGAGCTGGATGATGCTGAGGAGCTTGAGGCGGCCCTCCCGCTTGTACAGCTCTTCGATGAGCTTCAGTTTGACCCTGTCGATTTCCTCCTCCGTTGCCTCTACTGTCTCCGCCTGCTTTCTGGCCGCCGCGAAGTCTCCTATGATGAGCTGCAGCATCTTTCTGGTCTCGTCCGTAATCTTGAGCAGAAGTGAGAACAGACCATCCAAGCTCGGCTCCAATCCTACCCGGAGCTCGTCTATCTCCTCCTTGCTCAGCGGCCTGTAACAGAGCATCCTGCTAGCTTCCATTGATCTGTCTATGGCATCGTCCAGTAGCCTGACGGCTTCCAAGATGTACTGCTTTATTGTCGGGAACAAGTCGGACGAAATGAGCTGCCTCTCAATCTTCTTGAGCTTGGCGTCAGCCGAGCTTTCTAGCTCGTTCAGGAGGCCGCTCTTGGCTTTGGCAGCCGCGCAGTCTCCTCCGGCCATCTGACTGTAGGCCTCGTGCAGAAGGCTGACAGCACTTTGGAGATCGCTGCTGAGTTCAAGAACCCCAGGCCATATCCTCTCCATGCTATTCGAATCAGGTCCCAACTAAAAAATGTGAAAGCTCCGCCCCGCTACCTCTTCTTGGCCTTCTTCCTGGCCTTCTTGACAGCCTTCCTCTTGGCCGGTTTCTTTTTTGCCGGCTTCTTCTTCGGAGGCTTCCTAACCGGCTCCACAGCCGGCTTGAGTGGTGGCGCGGGAGGCGGTAAGACTGGCGGAGCTTCGGAAGGTGTAGCAATTGGTCGTGTTGTAGTAGAGGGTTGTTTTGACATCTCGATGCGATGTACGTCCCGGCGGGTTTGCTTAAATCACTTTCCGCTGCCGCACAGTCGACTACTGTGGGTCTGTCATCCAAACAGTCGGCCCTAGAACCAACGATGCTATCGTATTGACGCGTCGAGCCATACTAGCGCCCGGTTGCCTTCAAAGCGGACTCAATTAGCTGGGCGGCTTGCTGGTGGTTCACCTTCGACGTGTTGATGGTGAGGTCGTAGAACTTAGAGTCCTCCCAGTCAGCGTTGAGTCTTACCCTGAAGTAGTGCTCCCTCTCTTGGTCGGAGGCATAGAGTTCCCGCGTGGCTTCTTCCTCACTTACCCCCCTCCGCGCCATGAGGGACTTCTTCCTATCCGCTAGGTCCTTGTGGAGGAACACCTTGAGCGTGACATTGCAGTCAATGGCCAGCAGCGCCGATCTGCCTTCGATTATCACATTCCCTTCAGCGACCTTGTCCCTTGCCATCCCCTCCAGCACCTTCTCAAGGTCAACCTCTCCTGACTTGGATATGCGCTCCAGGTACTGGAACGATTCTTGAAACTCAGCGGCTATCTTCCTGAAGAAGGATTCGGTGCTCTCAACCGGTAAGCCTGTTGAAGAGCCAACCAGTTGCGCGACCTCGGTCGTGCCAGACGCGAGCTGACCAGCTATCAGGACCGTCACCTTCTTTGCAGACATCCCACAGTTGTTGGGCGTCGCCGTATTTAAGGTTGGCAGAATCAGAATCGCCGGAACCTGCCTGAGGCTCGTCCGGTACAGGATCTGGAGCCCGCAGTCGATGTGACGCAGGTGCATGTGATGGGCACATGCCTGTCATGAGGTCGTGATGGTGCTGTGTGCGGAGGCTGTCACGGCCGTCTTTCCTTGGACTGGTCCTGTCTCGCTGTATCCCTTCTTGCCCATCTTCTCACTGCTATCAGCACGGCCGTGGCCCCCACTAAGGCGTAGAGAGGCCAGAAGATAGGCTGCAACAGGGTGTGAGAAGTCTCGAAGTGAACCACCAAGTTTGTATCAGAGGACAAGGTCAACGTGGATATGGGTTCGTTCGAGCCGGCCAAGGTAATGGATTTCATCACATATATGAATCCCAATTGCCCCTCAACCCTCTCCTCGGAGCTTATCGAAACGGTCACTCCCTTGTCGAGTCTCAGGACGACGGGATTGTCTGAACTCAGCGATGTCGGTGTCGCGGAACCGTTTACGAAAAGCTTGACTTGGGTAGGAGAAGGCAGACCATCCGAAGTCACAGTAAGGGTGACCTTGTCGTCGGCCAAAACCTGACCCACGAACACGGAGCTCAATAGCATCGCCATCACCACCAGCAGCATTGAGACGCTGCTTGGTGTTCTATGACCCATATCTGGAATCAGGTCTCAGGGCGTTTTAAAGGGTTTGGGGTTCTATCTTTGCCGGAATTCACTCAGGATGTCTTTGGATATCCCCGCGCGCCCGCGCTGTGTTGATCCTGCTGGGAGTGAGACTTGGGCTCACCACGAAGTCCACGTCGAGACCTGTGCGAGCTGCTATGAGGTGTTTCTAAACGCCCTCTTGTGGAAGTCATCAGCGACCTTCGGAGTGACAGCGTCTTCCTTGACCGACCTTATCGCCCTTGTGATGTTCTCCACCATCACATCGTTGACGATCTTGCCTTTCTGCGCGGTGGCCATTCTGGGATCTCCAAAGTACAGCTCAGGACATTTGACTTGCCACCAATATGAGCTGATTACCCCCGCGGATAGGCCGGTGGAACCTGTCTTTGCTGGATGTCTCAAGTAGTCCGTTCTCACCAAGTCCTTGAACAGCGCCAGAACCCTGCTGGTTTCTATCACGCACGCGTGGCCGGTTTCCAGCCCTTCCGTTACCTTGTCCTCAATGTCCTTCGGAAGATGCCAAGGCGAAAGATAGGCATAGACTATTGGATCTCTCTTGCTTGACCTGCCCATCACGAACGTGTCCAGTATGGCGGTGTTGCCACCATGGCCACTGATCAATAGTAGCTTCTTGAATCCGTTCCTGCCCACTTCGTCCGCGATCGCCCCAAGCATTCTGAGCAGCAGTTCAGGTTCCATCGTCACCGTGCCCGGGAAGTGCCTGTTCTCCGGAACGTAGGCGAACGGAAGTGGTGGAAGGACGACGGCATGCTCTTTCTCAGATGCGAGCTCCACCAGTGATTGGGTCACCAAGGTGTCCGTCCCTAGAGGGAGATGAGGGCCGTGCACCTCTATTGATCCCACCATCATCACGGCGATGGCACCATTTCTTGCCTCCCTCTCCAGATCCGGCGAAGTTAGTTCGAGCCATAGCATGAGACACTCAGGTAGTCCTAAGCGGATTAAGCTTTGCCGGCCATTGGTCCAGAGGCGAATACGGAAACTCTTAAGCGTGGCTCGCTTCTTGTCTTCTCGCGCAACAGCCGATGCCGACTGGCGACTCCGGTGCACTTAGCTCCGAACTACTGAATGCGATCAGAACCCGGAGAACCTGGTTCGACTGGGATGAGCTCGAGGGCGGAGTGTTCGGGGGCCTTCTCTCTGAGTTGGAGAGCGGAGGGCTCGCGAGGAAGATAGGCAGATCCGTCGAGTTGTTGGCAGGGGGAAGGGTAGCACTGGTGACCGCGGCAATAAGGGGAGGTGCGTCGTTAAGCACCATCGAGTATCTCAACCCGAGTGAGTTCGAGGACTTCGTTTCTAGGCTGCTTGAAGTGCAGTCCTTCGCAGTGAGGACTAGGGTGAGATTCAGGGCTCCTGCTGAAGGCACGGAAATGGATGTCGTCGGGTGGAGACGGCCCAGAGCCTTGTACATCGACTGCAAGAGGTGGCCGAGGAGAACAGTGTATGGCGCTCCGTGCAGGAAGCAGGTCGAGCGCGTCAAGAAGTGGGGAGCCGCGGCACTCAAGAGGATGGGAGTGACAGGCAACGTCAAGGGGTTTCCGATCGTGGCCACAGTGATCCCCGGCGTGGAGCGAGTCACGGAAGGATGCGTCTTGGTAGGCGCTGACAAGCTGAACTCCGCTATTCACAAGATCGGCGAAGGTTTTCTCGACGAAGCGGGCATCAGCATCGAGGTCTAGACCTGGGCTAGAGTCCACATCTCTCCGAGTGCGCCCCGGACCAACGATGACGCCTTCAAGCCCGGAATCGCTCTGTCGAGTTCGCCTCTCAGCAGAATGTACTCCCCTTGAGTCAGGGATACGTTTCCCTTGAATATGACATCAACTGGGATCACGCCCGCAATGGCACTGAATTCCGTCGTCCAAGTCACGGCGGATATTGAGGCCGACTGAGAAGGAAGCCCGGTCGTCACTGTGGTCAGTGCAGTTGTGCCGATGGACTTGTGGAAGATGATACCTCTGGTCCTCCCGACGAACCACTCACCCTCCAAGCCAATCGTCGTGGTCAGGCGGTTTTGCTCAGAAGGAGAGATCGGAAAGAGGAGTGACTGCCCCCTGCTGATGAACCTCGCGGCACCGGGTTCCGAACCGTTGTCGAAGTCCTCCGCGGATGCCAAACCCTTGAAGACTGCTCTGTGGTGCAGTATCGGCAAGCCGTACCTGAGCGCGTATGAGACCGCGGCAGCCGAATCACTGAGCTTCGATCCACCGGACGTTATCGCGTATTCCTTGAGGGCGGTCTTCACCTCGGTTTCGTCTGTCCCGGTCAAACCCATCTTCTCCCTGACGCTAAGCAGAAGCGCCTCAACATTAACGGCTTGGGTCAGATCACTCGGATAGGAGACATACTCCACAGTTCTACGACCAAGTTCGGGGAAATCCTCATGAACGCCCCCGATGAATATCAATCGATCGTAGTAGTCGGTCAACTCTGTTTCTATCGGAGCTCCCGGAACCAGCGGGGAACCAGCCGTCATTGTTTGAGGAACCCTACCACACGTTTAAAACGATATCTGAATGTTTTGGTTTACGAAACCCGAAGTGCTCATGGACCTTAAGCAGGACAGCGGGCAATTCTACGTCACGGTCGACGGGAAGAAGGCCACCTTGACCTTCAGTCTCAGAGACAAGGAGCTCGTGGCTGATGCCACCTACACGCCTCCTGAGGTTAGGGGGAGAGGCATTGCGGCGAGACTTGTCGAAGCAGCGATAGACTACTCACGGAGGAATGATCTCAGGATATACCCGGTGTGTCCCTGCTAGGCAGCTTGTTATCTAATAGGTATCCGCACTAAGAGTGTCCCTTAGCGCGACGAGTGCTAGCCAGTTGTGGAGCTGTCCGTTGTGTCCCAACGCGAAGAAAGACGCACATGAGCCGGGTGACAAGTGTTGTCATACGAACAGATCCTGCGAGAAGGGCCTTTGGAGCGTTGATGCACCCGTCCTGGACGGCTTGTATCGGTAACCCCTGACCAAGGCGGCTATGACTCCCTCTGATGCGCTACCTGTTACTAGCTCCGCTGCGGCAGCGATTTCGTCCGCGACAGCGACCCTCTTTATGCGTAGTCGTCTGCCGGTCAGATCCTTTCTCCCACGCAGGTCATTCAGAGGGTTCAGACCGTAGGATCCAATCGCGAAGTTCACTTCTCCAATCCGGAAGGGGCGGCCAAGTGTGTCCGTTATCACAACGCCGACTTTGGCCCCCAGTCTCTGGAATCTCCTAGCGTACTTGGCGGCAACCCTGTCTGGATTCCTAGGAACGACTACCACTGATCTTCCACCGTCAACGTTTGATTGGTCAACACCCGAATTGGCGCACACTATGCCCGCGTCGCTCTGCGTGATGAGATGGTGATCCTGAATTCTGATCAGTCTCTTGGAATGCCGCAGAATCACTTCCACGAGTTCCGGGGCCTTCTCGACCTTCTCTGCAATCGCCCTTGCCAGATTGGAGGGAACCACATCCTTCAGAGGAACCCTGCACCCTTCGGCCTTTGCGACCACAGTGTGTGTCAGTACTACTATGTCTCCGTTCCTGAGCGGGTGCCTTGATTTCTTGCATATGCTGAACACCAACCCGGCCAGGTCCATGTCGGAGGAAACCATGCCGTCGTACTTGACTCCGAACAACTGAAGTGGTTTGGTGAGTCGGCTCATCACTTCATCACCTTCTTGAGCAGCCTTTTGGCTGTCTCGAAGTCGGAATCGTTGCTGACCTTGAAGTACGAGAGATGCAATGGATCAAGCGTCGATGCTGCGCTCCATGATATCGCCATTGTCCTGAGGAGACCGTCCAAGAGTTCAGAGAGGCTGGTCAACTCCACTTCCTTCTTCAACAGCAGTCTGGCTGGCTGTACCTTCACCCCGAACAGGAAGTCATAGATCGATCCGCCCTTGTCCCTGAAGAAGATACCATCCCTTTCCTCAATGAGTTCAAGGATCAGCCCCAGAATGTCCACGGAGACATAGGGGGAAGCCGAGGGCATTGCCAGTAGATAACCGTCGTCGCACATGTCCAGAGCTGTTGAGACAACGGTCGAGACCACGCCCATGTCGTTGACCACCCTAGTGCTTATCGCAACCCCCTTCTCTTGGGCGATCGCCTCCATCGCCTCAGCCTGCTCCTCGGACGAGACAACCGAGACTATGTGGTCGGAGAAGTCCAGTGCTCTCTCCAGTGCCATCATCCCGATCTTCTTTCCACCCAGAAGCATTTCCTCGGGCAGCTTGTTTCCCTTCATCCTCGATGGATAGCCGAAGAGCCCTATCGTCGTCTCACGCATTTTGTCCCTCCTCCGCCCTTTTGACGGCATACTCCGAGATCGCTGAAGGAATGTCTGCATCAGTCACGCTTTCCAAACCGATGAAGTCGGGCTGCGCGTTCACCTCCAGAACATAGGGTCTCCCCTCGCGGTCGAGCATTATGTCCGTACCAGCTATCTCGGCACCGATTGCCTTTGATGCGCGTTCCGCTAGATCAGCTAACTCCCCGTCCAAGTCAAAGCGTTCTGGCTTGCCGCCCCTGCTCACGTTTGCCGTTAGGGAGGATGAGATGCGCTTCATTGCTGCAACGGTCTTGTACCCTACTGTGAACACTCTTATGTCGAAGTTTGCGCCGCTCAAGTCCTGCTGGTACAATGACACGACCTCTGGAGCATTGAACTTTTCGTCCCCCACGCGGATCCTCTTGACTCCAAGCCCTCTCGAGCCACAAATCGGTTTTTCTACCAAGCAGATCCCCTTCTGCATCGAGCCAAGAAGCCTTGTAGCGTCCAGAGAGGACATCGTATCAGGAACAGGGAGCCCGCGTTCGGAGAGCGCTAAGTACTGGCTCAGCTTGTTGGCAGCGACAACATAGGCCGTTGGATCGTTTATGATCGGAAGCCCGCGTTTTGATAGAGCGAACAGCGCGTTGACCGAGAAGAGGAGTGTCGATAGCTCTCTTCTGCTGAGCGGCCTCGCCAAGCACGCGTCAAACGCGTCAGCTACGTCGGGGAATTCATTTCCCCGCCCGACGCGAACCTTGCCTTTCTCGACGCAGAACCTGAGGTCGGCGAAGTCTATCACACACCCCTCGTGGCCATGTTTCTGGAAAGACTTTGCCACACGGATGACGAAGTGACTACCTGGGTTGTGAGTCAGTATGCAGAATCTCAACGTACAGGCGTCCACGGTCGAGAGCGGTTAAAAGCGTGTCGTGGCGTGACTTTCGAGCCTTGCCAGGAATTGACCTTCAGGCAACCCAGGGTGTGCTCACAGTCATAGGCCTAGTTGGCATGGGCTACTTGAGCAAGAAGGCCAAGCTGTTGTCTCAATGCCATGCTGATGCCGTGCTGAAGATCGTGCTGTACGTCCTGCTTCCCCTGTCAGTGTTGGACGTCTACGCCGAGGTGAACGTTCCGCAAATGGGCTTCTACGTGATGGCGGCAGGAGCGGCGTGCAACGTGATCGGTCTGATAGCAGCAAGTCGGGCAGCGAAGAAAATGATCTCAGACAGGAGCACACAAGGGGCTTTCGTGCTTGCAGTGAGCACGATGAATTCGGGCCTCCTAGGCTTGGCAATGGGTCGACTGCTGTTTGATGAACTCGGCTTGCTTACCATACTGTTGTTCGACCTGCCGAACGCTTTCTATACGATCGTGATCGGCAAGGCCGTCGCATCTTGGTATGGAGGCAACAGAGGCACAGACTCGATGCAGAGAAGACTGTTGTCTTTCCTCGCCACGCCGTATCTGTACGGCGTGATCATAGGTGTGCTCCACAACAGAGGTCTTGTGGCGGTGCCAGCTGTGATTCTGGATGTGATTCCCCCCTTGTCCTCATTGGCCTCCTTCGCAACGCTGTTCGCCATGGGCATATACTTGTCGTTCTCAGTCAGTCGCATCCGTGAGACCGGTTTCGCGCTGATGCTGAGATATCTTACGGGCTTGTTCGTCTTCGAAGCGCTCACTATACTGACCCCGACACTGGACCTCTTTCCGGTCAGGCCTCTATTCCTCGCATGCACATTGCCTCCAGCAATCATGGTACTGGCGCACTCTCGGGCGAACGGCCTCGACATCGGATTTGCCGCGGAGGTTCTCAGCATGGGCCTGCTGTTGTCAGTTCTCGAAGCAGTCGTGCTGACCTTC
>Ga0315282_10001871_pt1 | contig 39304 bp, 39 predicted proteins | sample YL17G07_20_MG_FD_203693 | JGI IMG/M metagenome (GOLD analysis project Ga0315282, IMG submission 203693) | Sediment microbial communities from Yellowstone Lake, YNP, Wyoming, USA - YL17G07_20 | ecosystem: Environmental > Aquatic > Freshwater > Lake > Sediment | place: USA: Wyoming | collected... | reverse complement strand
CCTCCGACTCCTCGCCTCTTCGCCTATTCGCCTCCTCGACCCCTCTACGCCCATTTTCAGCCAACCCAACCCCTTCCCTCACCCCAACCAACCACAGCTAATTCCATTCGCGCCTTGACAACCCCTTCCCCCTCCTGTATCATCGCCCCTCACACTTGGAGCCGGCGTGCGGCCGACGCACCCCCACGCCCCTCCCGTACCTTGAAAACTAGATACCTGTGACCCTGGATACGGGCCGTGAATCTGCGCCAATCACCAGCCCAATCGGTGGAATTCGTGAGCCCGGCCGTTTCCATCCTTCCTCACCCGCCTTTTCGCCTCTTCGCCTCAGCACTGCGGAGCAGTGCGAGTCGCCTCTTCGACTCTCTCGGCGCCGCAGGCGCCGCCTGCCGTTCTTGCCGCCCCCTGCCGCAAATCGGCCGCTTTCTGCCACTCGCGTTTCGAGCGTCCTGGGCCAACCGAAGGGGCTCTTAGACCAAAATCGCCTCTCGCCATTGCCGCTTTGACGACAATCACGAAAAGCGGCAGAAAGCGGCAGAAAGGGGTGCGACAGTGGGAGTCACGTCCGTCGGAGTCGGCTCTGTCGGAGTCAGGTCTGGGGTGGAACACCGGTCCGTGGGAGCCCGGTCTGTGGGAGCCCGGTCCTCCGGGCGACTCGGGCCGTTCCCTAGCCCCCAGCCCCTAGACCCTAACCCCTGCCCCTCAGTACGCCCTCCGCGTGTTCTCCGCCCAGAAGGCCGACTGGATGGCCTTGAGGGCCTGGCGGGAGAGTTGCTCGACGGTGGTCCCGTGGAAGGCCGCGTCGGCCGGCGTGATGCGGAAGATGGCGTCATTCCGCGCCTGAAGCAGGGCGCTGTCGCCCCGGGTGAGGAGGGACAGGTCCCCCACGTCAATCTCCTGGAGCAGGAGCGGGTTGAGCAACTCGGCCGCGCGCTGGGCGCGGGCCACCGGGGAGAGGCCGTCGGCCTCGACCGCGGGCTGGAAGACGACGTAGGTGTCGAGACGAAGCTCGCCGATCTCGGCCCCGCCTTTCCGCACCGGGCCGGCGGTGGCGACGATCCCCTTGCGCACCCGCGGGCGCTCGATGGGCACTCTCAGTTCGTGCAGATACTTGAGCACCGCCTCCACCCGTTCTTTGCCGTAGGGGTGGGTCTGGGCGATGCCGGGCTCGACCTCCGGCCCGGCCTCGTCCATCCGCGCCAGTCCCTCGACGACCGTCAGGACGGCCACCGGGTTGTAGACCTTGGAGGCGTAGAGATAGCGCACCGACGCCTGGTCGGATTCCAGCTCCGCCTCCCGGCCGTAGTGGTTGAGCGCGTCCATCTTCACCATGCTGCCGATGATCGCCACCGCTCCGGGGTCCACCCCGCTGTTGCGGCTGAGCACGGCCGCGAGGATGGCCGGGCCGAGGATCTTCATGTAGCGCGCGTCCCGCGACATCTGGCGGCGGTGGTGACTGAGACAGACGTGGGCCATCTCGTGTCCGGTGACGGCGGCCAACTCGTCCGGCGACTCTACGGCTCCCAGCAGGCCCTTGGTGAAGTACAGATAGCCTCCCGGAAGGGAGAAGGCGTTGACGGCCTTGCTGTCCACCACCTTGAGGGTGTACTTCTGGTGGGGCTTCTCCGTCACCGGGCGGAGCTGGTCAACCACCTGCTCGATGTTGGTGACGGAGTAGTTGTTGAGGACCTTGAGTTCCTTCTCGATCTCGGCGGCCGCTTTTCGGCCGATCTCCGCGTCCTGCTTTTCTTCCTCTGTCAGTGGTGGCTCTGCAGCTTGACCGGCCGGCACCTTGGCCGGGGCGGCCGCCCGCGCGGGGCCGCGGGAGCCCGCCACCAACACCACCAGTGCGGCGCAGATCCACGCCGCGATCGCCAGCCGAAGCTTCATCTCGCTCCTCACCAGGGCCTCCATCTCCCGCCCGGTCGGAATGCTGCACCCTACTATATACTTCTGACACCCCAGCGGCAACGGGGCCGCACACGCGGTGCAGTTTCTGTCCCAGAACTGCACACGAATCGTGGTAAATACTCGATGCAGAAGGTTTCGCGCGGGTTGTTTAGGCACCAAGACTGGGTAGTATCGTGCTGGAGTACGGGGTCCGGTAGAGAGGACACGACTATGGACTGGCGCGAACAGGATGTGTCGCCGTCCAGGCTTGATACCCGCATGGGGTATCAAGTGATGATCGACTACATCAAGGACCAGGTGGGAGAGGGACAGGAGTACCTCAACAATCTGGTCCGGGTGGTGCTGTCGGAGCGCGGCTGCTACTACGAGTTTCGGGACATGCCGGAGGAATTCTCCGGGGCCGTCGGTTCAGGGTTCCGGCACGAGTTCATCGGCACGCAGCCGGCGCTCAACCTCCTGCAGACCATCTACGACATGGCGCTCGGTCCCGAGCTGCCCCAGACGACAGAGATGAGCCTGCTCGTCATCTACAGCTGGGATGGGCTGTTCCGACAGGAGGACGCGTTCATCTATCAGTGGTCTCGCACCTTGACGGAGGAAGAGGGCCCCAACATCGTCGGTATATACCGGCCCCATGTCCTCCCTCTCTTCTTCAAACTCAAGGTGGACAGTCCTCAGGCCGAGCCCTTGCTCGGCGCGCGACGCGGCGTGTTGTTCTTTGTCTCCAATCTCACCGACCAGCATCTATTGGTACGTATTCCCCATGTCGGCGCCGGCGTCACGGACCTGAACGAGGTGAGCGAGGCGAGGCTGGTGCAGTAGGCCCCGCCGCGCTGGGGTGAACGCGTGGCTGCCCGGCCGCTCCGGCCGGGCAGCGTCTTTCGTGTGGGGAGCTTGGCGCGGTTAGCCGCGGGGCGGCCGCGGTCCGTCCCGGTTGAAGGGCTGGTCATTCGGTCCCAGCACGCCGTTGCCCGGCCAGCAGGAACACAGGCCGCCCTCGAAGCTCACCTCCGGGAAGGGCCGCGATTGGGTGATGATCGCCTCCGCCGGGTGCCACTTCACGTGTCCGTCCAGGAATCCCACGTTGCTCCCGCCGGAGTGACGCGCTTGAAGCTGGCGGTAGGAGGCCTGCTCGTAGAACTGCTGCAGACGCTGCCTGCTCAAGCCGCAGTTGCGGGTCCACGTGCAGTTGCTCCAGTCCGCGCCGGTGCAGGCCAACCGGTTATCGGGGCCGCCGGAATACCCCAGTCCGCACGTGTCCGGATAGGCGAGCTGGGCGGCGCTCCACAGGTCCACCCGCGTGCCCGCGTCGCCGCACAGCACGTAGTGGGAGGGATCGTCCACGCTGGAGAGCGATTGCCAGCGCAAGTGCTCGTTCACCCCGATGCTCTGCAGGAAGATCCCCGAGTCCAGGCCCGGCGCCTTGTCCCCGCGGATGGCCAGCGTTCCCTGCGCGAAGGAGTCCGTGATCGGGCCTCCCCACCCGGAGGGCCAGGCGGTGTAGCAGGGCCCCAGGATCTGGGTCTGTCCCCACTCCCCGAGATGGTCGGACCAGGCCTCCAGCCAGTACCCGTCGGCCGGGATGGCCACAATCATGCTCGCGCCGTTGTAGATGCGGGTGTCCGGGCAGCGCCATACCTCTCGGTCGCGCACATAGCCCTCCAGCACCACCGGCGCCCGCAGATAGGGATTCGCCTGATAGCTGCGCTCGCAGGCGTCCGGCCACCGGCGCTTGCGCCCCCCTCCGGGCGCGTTGTTGAAGAACTCGATCACCCCCTGCTCCTGCTCCGCGGGCCAGAAGCGATCCCAGTCGGTGACGTACATGGTGATGGCGGCGGTGATGTTCTTGATGCTGGCCAGACAGCGGGACCGGCGCGCAGATTCGCGGGCCCGCTGAAACACCGGGATGAGCATCCCGGCCAGCAGCGCCATGATGGCAGTGACCACGAGCAACTCGGTCAGCGTGAAGCCGCTGTGCCGCGGGCGCATCACCTCATCCTCCCCACACCTGGGAGATAGGCGTGCCTCGTTCGGCTAAGAATGGCATTTTTTCGCGATTTTGTCCAGACCTGCCGGCGGTTTCGTGCGCCCGTCAGGCGGCTCCGCCCGCGGAGCCCGCCCCGGGCGCCGCAGACCGTTGCAGCGACCCGCGGGGTGTGCTATAATCCACCCATCTGAGGTTACGGTAGCTCCATCTTCCTGGCGAGTACCTCGCCAGGCTTTTGTTCAAGAAGGCCGGGGCGGCCGCCGAAAGCCCGTGGGAGGAGAAGATCCGATGCAGTCCATCACCGATATCGAGAACGCGCAGTTGCGAACCGACCTGCCCGAGTTCGGCCCCGGGGACCAGTTGCGGGTGCACGTGAAGGTGGTGGAGGGGGGACGGGAGCGGTTGCAGCAGTACCAGGGCGTGGTCATCCGGCGCCACAACGCGGGACTCCGCGCGACCTTCACCGTGCGCCGGGTCACCCATGGCATCGGGGTGGAGCGGACCTTCCTGGTGCACTCCCCCCGCATTGACAGGATCGAGGTGCTCCGCCACGGCAGGGTCCGTCGCGCCAAGCTGTACTACCTGCGCGGACGCGTCGGTCGCTCCGCCCGCATCAAAGAGGATCGCGGGTAGCACCCCTTCGTCGGCCCCTTCCCGGAACGCCCATCGGGCCGGACGGGCCGCGGGCGCGAGCCGGGATGGCAGATGGTACTATGACGTTGGACACCCCGTGGAAGATCGCCGCACTGATCGGCCTGCTCGCCTTCCTCCGCATCTTCTGGGGACTGTGGCGGGAGGCCCCCTCCCGCCGGCTCGCCCTCGAGCTGCTGGATTCCGGGCTGATCGCGTTCCTGCTCGTCTTCGTGCTGGTCCGGCCGCTGGTGGTGCAGGCCTTCTTCATCCCCTCCGGGTCCATGCTGCCCACCCTCCGGCCGGGCGACCGAATTCTCGTCAACAAGTTCATCTATCGGCTCTCCCCCCCTCAGCGGGGCGATGTCATCGTGTTTAACGCCCCGCCCTATGCCCTGTCTGAAGGGGACGGGCAGAAAGACTATGTCAAGCGCCTCATCGGTCTGCCCGGCGACGTCATCAAGATTCGCAGTTACGATGGGGTATACGTGAACAATCGGAGGCTGGACGACCCTCCCGGCGTCCCCGCCCCGCAGTACGACTGGCCCGTGGACGAGTTCAACCACCAGCCCCTCGAGGAGGGGCATACGGTCGGCAAGGACGCCTACTTCGTGCTCGGCGACAACCGCAACGACAGCAACGACAGCCACCAGTGGAGGGATTCGATCACCGGCCAGTCTCGCCCCGACCTGGCCTCGTGGCGCGTGCTGGGCAAGGCGATGGTGTCGTTCTGGCCCCCCGGCCGGCTGGGCCTGGTGAGCGATCACGTGCAGGTGCACCCCTCAAAGGCGCCGCGGCAGGTGGTAACCGCCCCCTCGGCCGACTTTCGCGCGGGAAAGGACGGGCATGAACCTCGATAGCCCATGGAAGATCGGGACGCTGGTCGCGCTCCTGGTGCTGGCGCGGGTGGCCTGGGGGCTGTGGAAGAAAGCCCCCTCCCGCAAGACCGTGCTGGAGTTTCTCGACGCGGGCCTGATCGCGTTCACGCTCGTCTTCCTCATCATCCGCCCCTTCGTGGTGCAGGCCTTCTTCATCCCCTCCGGATCCATGTTCCCGACGCTGCACGAGCACGACCGGATCCTGGTCAACCGCTTCGTCTACCGGTTCACCGCCCCGAAGCGCGGCGACATCATCGTCTTCGACGCCCCGCCCTATGCCTTGCAGTCCGGGGTGGCGCAGGCCGACTTCGTGAAGCGGCTGATCGGACTCCCGGGGGACCGCGTGCAGGTGAAGGCCTACGAGGGGGTGTTCATCAACGGGGAGAAGCTGGAGGAGGCGCCGGGCACGATCACTCCGGGTTACGACTGGCCCACGGATGGGAAGCCCTACGTCGTCAGAGAAGGCAACTACCTGGTGCTCGGGGACAATCGCAACACGAGCTACGACAGCCATCTCTGGCAACTCCGCACGACCGGCGAGTTCCACCCGGAGCTGCCCTCCGGGCGACTGCTCGGCAAGGCGATGGTGATCTTCTGGCCGCCGCTACGCATCGGCCTGCTGAGCGACAACGCGCAGGCCCACTTGCCTTCGGACGTCAAGCAGACCGGGGCCGCCCATGCGGCTCGGTGAGCGCCCGCCTATTTGGTGAGGCCCATGGCCCGCCCCACCGGGATGTGGAAGACGGAACTCGCCCTCCACGCGGAGGGCTACCGCTACGTCGCGGGCGTAGACGAGGCCGGTCGCGGGCCGCTGGCGGGTCCGGTGGTGGCGGCCGCGGCGGTGCTTCCGCCTCGCGTCCGCCTCCCCGGGCTGGCCGACTCCAAGGTGCTCACGCCTGAGGCGCGGGAGCGGCTCTACCACCTGATCCACCAGAAGGCCCTCGCCGTCGGCGTCGGGGTGGCCGACGTGCCGACGATCGAGGCGATCAACATCCACCGCGCCACGCTGCAGGCGATGCGGGCCGCGGTGGGCCAGCTCCGCCCGGTGCCCCACCTGCTTCTGGTGGACGGGCGCACCCCACTCTCTCGCTGTGTGCCCCAGCGCGCGATCGTGGACGGCGACGCCACCTGCGCCTGCATCGCCGCCGCCTCCATCCTCGCCAAGGTCACCCGGGATCGGATGATGGAGGAGCTGGAGGCGCAGTACCCCGGCTACGGGTTCGCTCAGCACAAGGGGTACGGGACCCGGGAGCACCTCGCACGGCTGCGGGCGCTCGGGCCCTGTCCCGCCCATCGCCTGTCTTTCGCCCCGGTGCGCCTGCTGTTCCAGACCGAACTACCATTCGATGAATTGGATGTACAAGAACCTTGACATGGGGTTTCCCTCCGGCGTATACTGAATGGTTGGACATTCCCCCGAGGTCTTGACCCATGCGATTGCGTTCGTCTGAGCACACGGATAAGGAGACCCAGGTGTTGGATAGATTGGCCAAGAAGTACGGACGCTACGCCCTGGTGGTGGGCGTCTCCAAGCGCGCGCTCGATCTCCGGGACCATCCCGACACCAGGCTCGAGCCGAATGAGGGGGCGCTGATCCGTCGGGCCATCCGTGAGATCGCCCGCGGGCGGGTGCAGGTCGGAGCTGGGAAGACGGACGAAGACTCCGAATAGCGCGGCGGTGCGACTATGGCCCAACGCACCTACTACGATATTCTGGGCCTCGACCGCCGAGCGACTCAGGAGGAGATCAAGCGAGCCTTTCGGCGCCTCGCCCGCAAGCACCACCCCGATGTGAACCCCGGCGACTCCTCCGCGGAGCAGCGCTTCAAGGAGATCGCGGAAGCCTACGCCGTCCTCAGCGATCCCCAGAAGCGCGCTCACTACGACCTCTACGGCACGACCGGCCTGGAGATGCCCACCGGCCCCGACGCCTGGGACGCCTTCGGCGGCTTCGCCGATATCTTCGAGGCCTTCTTCGGCGGTGTGGGCGCGCCCCGCGGCCGCGTCGTCCGCCGCGGCGCCGACCTCCGCTACGACCTCGAAGTCACCCTCGAGGAGGTCTTCGCCGGCACCGAGCGCACCTTCCCCGTCGAGCGCCTCCGCGCCTGCGAGGCGTGCCGCGGCGCGGGCAGCCGCTCCGGCGCCCCCGAGCGCCCCTGCGCTACCTGCCAGGGCGCCGGTCAGGTCCGCCAGGGCCGCGCCACCCCCTTCGGCCGCATGACCACCGTGACCACCTGCCCCGCGTGCAACGGCGAAGGAACCGTCGTCAGTGACCCCTGCCCCGACTGCCGCGGCGCGGGCCGCCAGCGCGCCGCGGGGGAACTCACCGTGCAGATTCCCGCGGGCGTCGAGGACGGCGGCACGGTGCGCCTCGACGGCGAGGGCGAGGCCGGCGCGCGGGGCGCCCCCGCCGGCGACCTCTACGTAGTGGTTCACGTCCAGCGCCACCGCATCTTCACGCGCCGCGGCCGCGACGTGGTCTGCGAGGCACCCCTGCCGTTCACCCTCGCCGCCCTCGGCGGCACCCTTCCGGTGCCGACCCTGGAAGGGGAGGACGAGATCACCATCCCCGCGGGCACGCAGACCGGCGATCGCTTCACTCTTCACGCCCGCGGCCTACCCGACGTCCGCACCGGCGTCCGCGGCGCGCAGTACATCATCGTGCGCGTGCTAGTGCCGAAGCGCCTCACCGACCGCCAGCGCGAACTCCTGGCCGAATTCGAGAAGGAGAGCGGGGAGGAGTTCGAGCATCAGAAGAGCTGGTTCCAGCGGCTGCGGGAGGCGTTGCGAGGGGAGGAAGAGTAGGGGCGCCCGAGGAGGGCGCCCCCATAGTGTGGTTGGAGCCTTGTGGGCGACCCAGCGGGTCGCCCCTACTGTTTGACTTTCACCGGCTCGCCCGTCCTCCCCGACTCCCACGCCGCCTCCGTCAACTGCATTACCCGCAGCCCGCAGATCGCCGGCGTCTGCGGCTCGTCTTTGCCGAGGATGGAGTCCACGAAGTTCCGATCGAAGTTGCCGGTGTACTTCAACTGGTCGGTGACGTCCGTCGTCTCCGCTCCCCACGGCTTCTTGGGGGTGTTGTGAAGGAGCTTCCCATCCCGCACGTAGAGCGCGCTTTCCTCCCCGTAGAAGGTGATCTCCTCCCACCACCCCGGCGCGTCGCCGACGATGGCCATGGTTCCCAGCGCGCCACCCTTGAACTTGAGGCTGAGGGCGGAGATGATGTCCACCTCCGTGCCCCGGTTGTCTATCTGCGCGAACACCGTCTCCGGCACCAGGCCCGTCACCCACAGCATGATGTCTACCAGGTGGCTACCGGAATCGTTGAGCTGCCCGCCGCCGCTCAGGGCTACTTGCTGGCGCCAGGTACCCTTGGTACCGCGCAGCCATTCCTGGGCCTGCAGCGCGGAGATGAAGATGGGCCGGCCGATCTTCCCCTCCGCAATCAGCTTCTTCGCCAGGCGGAAGGCCGGCGAGAAATGGCGCTGGTAGGAGATCATCATCACCTTCCCCGCCTGCTCCGCCCTCTTCATCACCCGCTTCGCGTCGGCCACGCTGCACACCATCGGCTTCTCGCACAGCACGTTGAGCCCGGCCCCCAGGCAGGTCATGATCTGCCCGTAGTGCAGCGTGTGCGGCGTCGCGATCACCACCGCGTCGAGGTCGCTCTGCTTGAGCATCTGCTTGTAGTCACTGAAGGTGGGAACGCCCTTCAACTGCGGGTGCTTCTCCACCATCGTCGCGAGCCGTTTCGGATCGGTGTCCGTCAGGGCCGCGATCTTCACCTGCTTAATCTGCTTGTAGTTGCCGACGTGCCAGTGCATGATCCCGCCGCACCCGATGAGCCCCAGCTTCACTGTCTCAGCCATTGTTCAGACCTCCGCGTGTCTTCTGCATATCTACAGTATCTGCCGCCCTTCACCCAATTCAGTGATCCCGCCTCACATCTTCTGCGAGGACTGCCTTCAGCTCAGTGCACCTCCCGCGCAAGCACGAATGCGTGGTCCAAATGATCGACCAAGAGGTCGTACGGGCGCCGAAGGGGGTCGCTGCTCGTTTCATATAGATGCGTAGGGCACCTGCGGTACTCTACTAGCGGCATTTCGCTGCCGAGGATCGCGACTCTTCCTCGTGACACCTTGCCGTAGTGGTACTGCTCGACAAGCACTCGCTCGTCTACACGCAGCACGAAGCATGCCGGGGCAGAGGCGTATAGCTTGACACTGAGCCGCGAGACCCATGCCGGATCCTTGTTCTTGCGGATGTCGCCCACCATCTGCCAGATGCGCTCAATGGTGCGTAGCGTGTCCCGGTACAACTGGGACTGCCTGTGCAAGTCTTTGTCGAGGTACTCCTGGTACCCCTGATCTGGGGTGTCCAACAGCCGCTCGCGGTACGACCTGTACTTGGCCTGCTCCGAGTCCGGGTCCAGGAGCAGCATCTCGACGCGAACCTTCCCCCGTTCGACTAGACGATAGACAGAGTCGCACAGCGAACCCCGCTCAAGGAAGGAGCGAAGAGATACGCCCTGGATAGACACCTTCGTCTTGGCCTGATCGAGCAGATACTCCATCCGGCGTCTCGCCTCCCCATGGTCGGTATAGACATTGATGGTGCCGCACTGGTTGATTCCCTCGTCAGTTCCGACCACGTGGCTCACCAGATACTCCTCGACCGGTACGGAGGCATTGTCCCAGACCCAGTCGAAGTGGTCTTCCATTTCCTGATGGTAAGTGTGCACCCCAGCGGGTACCGCTTCCTTGCAGAACTTGAGGGTAGGCACCGGCACCCGGTCATCGCGTGATGACCAGAAATGGTACTGCTGGACGTAGCACGCCGAATCGACCAGACATAGGAAGAAGATCGGAGGCGTTCGATACAGACGGCACTCGATGGTCACCCCGGTAGTGGCCGGAGAAGCCGCGGCCGCAAGGTTCCTTAGGTAGTCAGCGGTGTAGTGTACGTCCTGGAGAAGTCGTTGGGGAGGCGCTCCAGGCGCCCTGGCCTCGGCTTCCGAGCGGAGTCTGGCGCCGAAGGACCTGGGGTCGATCAGGAGGACGCGGATATCGAGTCCCCGCGATTGCTCCCCAATCCGCCTCGCGCCTCGCACAAATGCTTCGACGGCCTCCCATGCCTCCTGCCCTGCCCCCATCCCCACGAAGTCGTTGAGGGAGATGCCGATGAGCCGTATCTTGGAGTTGCCGGGATCCTCTAGATCCCGCCGAATACTGGCCATGGCTTCCGAGCGACTCGCGTAGATCTGAACCACACCGCAGCGACTCATCGCGTCCAGGGACTGTATGGGCTGAACGACTCGCTGCATAAGACTCTCGAGCGCGTCCTCTGTGTCTCTGATGAGGAACAGACGGTCTAGCACATGAACGCCCATCACGGCTGTCAGCGTCAAGAGGATGTGCTCGTACAGCTCCGGCACCCGCGGCAGCAGAATGCTCGTGATCCAAAGCGCCAACGGAATGAAGAGCGCCACCACAGAGAGCCAGTGCCGCCTCAGCCTGGCAAGGAAACGTGGATGCGAAACCATAGCCTGATCTCCTCCGTACCTGCCGGCTGCGCGGCAGGCAATCATCAAGCCGGTACTACGCTAGGTTGCGATTCCCCAACTCAACGATGCGCCCAGCCCTCCGTTTCGGTCTCCCTCCAGCTATCCCTCTTCGTCCGGCACCACGTCCTCGCCGATCGGCTCCTCTTCCTCCTCCGCCGCCCCTTCCGGCGAGAGGTGCGGGCAGCCCGGCTTGTGCACGGCCACCGAGGCCAGGGGCACGGTGACGCGGCCCCCCTCCTCCAGCGTCACCACCGCGTGGTGGCTGAGCACGTTGACCTCAGTGAGCTTGCCCGGGCCCTTCGGGGTCTGGACGGTGCTGCCGAGCTTTGGGATACAGCGCTTCACCTCGCGGTAGTGAGGATACTCGTAGTTCAGGCAGCACATCAGGCGGCTGCACACCCCGGAGATCTTTTGCGGATTGAGGGACAGGTCTTGCTCCTTCGCCATGCGGATCCCCACCGGCTCGAAGTCGGTGAGGAAGCTGGCGCAGCAGAGGGACCGCCCGCAGGGGCCCAGCCCGTCGCGCATCTTGGCCTCGTCGCGAACGCCGACCTGATGGAGCTCGATGCGGGCGCGGAGGGCTCGGGCGAGGTCGCGCACGAGGGCGCGGAAGTCCACCCGCCCTTCCGCGCTGAAGTGGAGGACGATGCGGTTGCCCTCGAGGGTGCACTCGGCGCTGATGAGCTTCATGGGGAGGTCGTGCTCGGCGACCTTCTCGGCGGCGACGAGCAGGGCGTCGTGCTCTCTGGCCTCGTTGGTGCGGGCGCGGCGCAGGTCGTCGGGGGTGGCCTTACGCTCGATGGTGCGGGCTTCCCCCTTCACGGCGCTTTCCGGAGCATCGTGGGGCCGGGACCGCACCTGGGCCAGCTCGAGGCCGCGGGAGGTCCGCACGACGGCGCAATCGCCGGGCTGTAAATCGGCGCGGCCAGTGTCAACGGCAACGGCCCGCACCAGGCCGCGCAGCGTAATCTCTACCACTCTGGGCATGAGCCCTATCCTCCTGCCGCCATCTCCAGGCGGCGCTGATGACGTTTCGCCTCTTCCTCCAGCGGGAGCCGCGCGAGCTGCTGCAGCACCGGATCGAGGCGCGCGAATGTCGCCTCCGTGTCGGCCTTGCGCAGCGATACCACCACGCGGTCGTGCAAGGCCTGCGCCAGCCAGATGCGCACCTTCGCCGGCAGCTCCCGCTGGAGCCGCATGATCAGCGCCTGCGTCAGCCGGTGCGACTCGCTCAGCCGCAGCACCGCGAGCTGCCCGTCCAGCGTGATGCTCTCCACCCCCGCCGCGGCGCAGGCCGCCTTCACCCGCGCTAGGCGCAGCAGGTTCTGCACCGGCCCCGGCACGGGCCGGCCGAACCGGTCCGCGATCTCCGCCTCCAGCATCTGTACCCGCCGCTCGTCCGCCACACTTGCCAGCCGCTTGTACAGGTCTATCCGCTGGTTCAGATCGGGCGCATAGTCCTGCGGCAGGAACGCCTCCACTGGCAGTTCGATGCTCACCGCGATTCGCTCCGACGGCGCCTCCCCCTTCGCCTCCTCCACCGCCTCCGACAGCATCTGCATGTACAGCTCGAATCCCACCGCGGAGACGAACCCGTGCTGCTCGGCCCCCAGCATGTTCCCCGCGCCCCGAATCTCCAGGTCGCGCAGCGCGATCTTGAACCCCGACCCCAGCTCCGAGAACTCCCGGATCGCCTGAATGCGCTTCTCCGCCGACTCGGTCAGCCGCTTGTACGGCGTCCACATCAGGTAGGCGTAGGCCTGCCGGTCCGACCGCCCGATCCGCCCCCGCAGTTGGTAGAGCTGCGCCAGCCCCAGCCGGTCCGAGTCGCTGATCACCATCGTGTTCGCGTTCGGGATGTCCACGCCGTTCTCGATGATCGTGGTGGAAACCAAGATCTGGGACTTGCCGGAGTAGAAGTCCAGCATCGCCCGCTCCAGCTCCCGCTCCTCCATCTGCCCGTGGCCGATGGTGATGCTCGCCTGCGGTACCAGCCGCTGCACGTGCTCCGCTACATGATAGATGGACTCGATCCGGTTGTGAACATAGAACACCTGACCGCCCCGCTCCAGCTCTCGCCAGATCGCATCCCGCGTCACGCGGTCGTCCCGCTCCATCGCCCGCGTGGCCACGGGCAGGCGGCCTTCGGGCGGGTCGTTGATGATGCTCATGTCGCGGATCCCGCTCAGGGCCATGTGCAGCGTGCGGGGGATCGGCGTCGCCGTCAGCGTCAACACGTCCACCTGAATGCGCAGTTGCTTCAGCCGCTCCTTGTGCCGCACGCCGAACCGCTGTTCCTCATCCACCACCAGCAGGCCCAGGTCCTTGAAGTTCACGTCCTTCGACAACACCCGGTGCGTGCCGATGACGATGTCCACCGCCCCCGCGGCGATGTCGGCCACCACCTGGTCCTGCTCTCGCTTGCTGCGGAACCGGCTCAGCAACTCCACCCGCACCGGGTAGGGCGCCATGCGCTCCTGGAAGGTGGTGAAGTGCTGCTGCGCCAGCACCGTCGTTGGCGCCAGGACCACCACCTGCTTGCCGTCCATCACCGCCTTGAATGCCGCCCGGATCGCCACCTCCGTTTTCCCATAGCCCACGTCCCCGCAGATCAGCCGGTCCATGGGCCGCGGCTGCTCCATGTCCCCCTTCACTTCCTCGATGGCCTGACGCTGGTCCGGCGTCTCCTCGTAGAGAAACCCGTCTTCCATCTCTCGCTGCCAGGGCGTATCGGCCGCGAACGCGTGCCCCCCCTGCTCCTGGCGCGCCTTGTAGAGCTTGATCAGGTCCCCCGCCAGCTTCTCCGCCGACTTGCGCGCCCGCCGCTTGGTGCGCTCCCAGTCCGCGCCGCCCAGCCGGTTGATCGTCGGCGGCTGCTCCTCACTCCCCAGGTACTTCTGCACCCGGTCGAACTGATCGGTGGGCACGTACAGGTGATCGCCGCTCGCGTACTCGATGTGCAGGTACTCCCGCTCGGCCCCCGCCAGCCCCTGCTGCACCAGCCCGCGGTACAGGCCGATGCCGTGGTTGATGTGCACCACGTAGTCGCCCGCGTGCAGGTCAGTCAGGGAGCCGATCGGCACCCCCGCCGCCGCCCGCCGCCGCGCCGGCCGGTAGATCTTCCGCCATCCGAAGATCTCCCGGTCGGTAATCGCGGTGAGCCGCGCGGCCGGCAGCGAGAAGCCCTCACTCAGCAGCCGGTCGGACAGCACGATCTGCCCGCCCCGCGGCTCCAGACCAGGCGTCTCCCGCACCAGACTGCCGATCCCCATCTCGTCCAGAATCTCGATCAAGCGGTCCACCTGGCGGCTGGCAATCAGCACCCGCTCTCCGCTCTGCTGGCGCAGGCGCAGGTCCTTCGCGAAGCGCTCCATATCCCCCGCCGCGTGCTCCACCGGCCGGCAGGAGGCCGTCACCTGCAAGTCCGGCGTCCGGCCCGTCGCTCTTCCCAGCAGGCTCATCTCCAGCAGGGGATGCCGCGCCAGGGCCGGCGCCATCTCCTCCAACGGCAGATGCAGCGGCGCCGGCAGCGGGGGGAGCAGCCCCTGTTCCCGGCGCGTCGCCCCGATCTCGGCGATGTCCTTCAGGTACGTCTGGTACTCCTCCGCCAGGTGACTCGGCTCGTCAATGACGATGGTCGCCCCCTCCGGCAGGTAGTCCAGCACCGTCGTCGGCTCCTCGTAGAGGTAGGGCAGGAAGTACTCCATGCCTCGGGCGTACTGGTGCTCCCGCAGTGATTCCAGCACCCGTGAGACACTGTCCTCCAGCCGCACCGCCTCCGTGTCCTTCCCCTCTGACTGCAAGTGCGCGGACTGCTCCGCCAGCGCCGACTCGATGCGCGGCACCGCCGCCGCCACGATCTCTTCGGAGAGCAGCACCTCCCGCGCGGGCACCAGTTCGAGTTGCTCCAGCGACGCGAGGGAAAGCTGGGTCGCCGGGTCGAACCGGCGGATGGACTCGATCTCTTCGCCGAAGAATTCCAGCCGCACCGGCCAGTTCGCGCCCGCGGGGTAGATGTCAATGATCCCGCCCCGCATGCTCACCTGTCCCGGCCCATCCACCATTGCCTCTCGTACGTACCCCAGCGCGATCAGGTGATGCAGGAGCACCTCGGTCTCCGCCGTCTCTCCCACGCGGAAGGTGAGCGATGCGGGAGTCAGCGCGCGCGGGGGTAGGGTCCGCTGGAAGGCCGCGGCCGCGCTCGCCACCACGATCTCGGCCTCGCGCGAGAGCAGCTTGCGCAGCGCGGAGAGTTTCTCTCCCACCTGCGCCGGGTCAGGGGCGGTGTCTTCGTAGAGCTGGGTCTCGGAGGAGGGGAGAGAGAGCACGCGAGGGTCGTCTTCCCGGGCCGCCACGTCCGGCCACAGGGCCTGAAGCTGCTGCAGCATCCGGTCCGTGGCCTCGCCGTCGGAGCAGATCACCAGCACCGGGGCCTCGGAGGCGCGCGCGAGCTTGGCGGTGATCAACGCCTTGAGGGGGTCAACCACGCCGTCCAATCGTACCAAAGAGGCCCTCCGCAGCCTCTCCTCGATCTGCTGCATCTCCGCCCACTCGTCCAGGGCGGTCAGAACCCAGCCCATCGGCTTCAGTATACCCGTGCTTGCTTGGGTGTGTCAAATGACGCGGGTTCAGGTGCTCCCTTCCTGAACCCTCTCCTTGCCACTCCTCCCGCCGTAGTCTATGATAGCCTGCGGCTGAGACAGCCACGTGGAGGTCCAGTGTGACCGTCGTTGCCGTCCTGCTGCCGAGCGCAGCCCTCTTCATCACCTACCTGTTCGTGCTGGAGGCGATCAAGTATCGCGCCGGGATTCTGCCCATCTCCCGGCGCCGCTTCCGGCTCCGGCTGGCGGCGTGGCTGCTCACGCTCGGGCTCTGCGCCGGGGTGTTCGTCGGTCTGTTCGCCATGTCGCGCCACTATATGCTCCACCATCCCTTCGTCCCGCTCGCTCTGTGGACCACGTGCCTCATCGCTGCCGTCGCTCTTATCGTGATCATGTACGCGGACGTGAAGGAAGTCGAAGAGGGCATTCGCCGCCGAGAGAGCGAGCTGTGGCGGGACTTCGCCCGCGCCCTGGCCGAGAAGGAGAAGCGCAGGCAGGGCGGGCGCGGGGATCAGGACAAGCCCAAGGCATGACCCGCGACGACGCCCGATTCATGGCCCGCGCCCTCCAGCTTGCGGCCCGCGCCCGCGGCCGCACCAGCCCCAATCCTATGGTCGGCGCGGTGCTCGTATCCGGCGGCCGGGTGATCGGGGAGGGCTATCACCACCGCGCGGGCGAGCCGCACGCGGAGGTGCTGGCCCTGCGAGCCGCGGGCAAAGCAGCGCGGGGCGCGACTCTCTACGTCACCCTTGAGCCCTGTTGCCACCACGGCCGCACTCCGCCGTGTACCGAAGCGGTGATCGGGGCCGGTGTGGCGCGGGTGGTGGCTGCGATGAGAGATCCGGATCCGCGCGTCGCCGGGAAGGGGCTCGCGGCGTTCCGCCGGGCGGGCGTGGCGGTGGAGGTGGGGCCGCTGGAGGTGGAGGCGCGGAGATTGAACGAGGCCTACCTCAAGCGAGTGACGACGGGGTTGCCGTTCGTCTCGCTCAAGACTGCCATGAGCCTCGACGGCAAGATCGCGACGGCCGGGGGTGAGTCGCAGTGGATCACGGGGGAGAGGGCGCGCGCCTACGGGCATCGCCTGCGGGGCGAGCACGACGCAATTCTCACGGGGGTCGAGACCGTGCTGGCGGATGATCCGCAACTCACCGTGCGCGCGGCGCGGGGCCGCAATCCGCAGCGCGTCGTCGCCGACTCCCGCGGGCGGACGCCGACGGCGGCGCGGGTGCTCACGGCAGACGAACGTCCCGCGATCATCGCGGTGACAGACCGGACGCCGGAGCGGCGGCGGGCCGCGCTGGAGACGGCCGGCGCGGACGTATGGGTCCTGCCCGCCCGGGAGGGACGCGTGGACTTGGAGGCCCTGCTGCGCAAGCTGGCGGCGAACGGGGTCTCCAGCGTGTTGGTTGAGGCCGGCGGGACGCTGGCCGCGGGCGCGCTAGCCGCAGGGTTGGTGGATCGTGTATACTTCTTCATAGCCCCCTGCCTGCTGGGCGGGGCCAGCGCCCGGACGCCCGTGGAAGGCGCCGGAGTGGCGCGGCTCGCGGAGCGGCATTGCCTGCACGACCTGCGGGTGCGACGGGTGGGGGAGGACGTGCTGGTGGTTGGGGAGGTTGCGCCTTAGGCGGAGTGGCGGGGTCGGGAGACCCCGCCCTACAACCATGTTTACCGGTCTGATCGAGGAAATCGGCGTCATTTCGGAGGTGCAGCGCGGGCGCGGTCTGCGCCTGGCAATCCGCGCCTCGAAGGTGCTGGAGGACCTAAAGGTCGGCGACAGCATCGCGGTTAACGGCGCCTGCCTGACGGCGGAGAAGGTCGAGGGAGGTCGCTTCCTCGCCGCGCTCCTGCCGGAAACGGCGGCGGCGACGACGCTGGGGACGGCCAAGGTCGGGACGCGGGTGAACCTGGAACGTCCCCTGCAACTGGGGGCGCGCCTGGGTGGGCACTTGGTGGCCGGGCACGTGGACGGCCTCGCGGAGGTGGCCGCGGTCACCGACCGCGGGGAGACCAGACTGATCGAGTTGGTGGCCCCCGCCGGGCTGGAGCGGTATCTGGTGGACCGCGGCTCGGTGGCCCTGGACGGGGTGAGTCTGACGGTGCGGGCGCCGCAGGGGCGCCGGTTCTCCGTGGCACTGATTCGGGAGACGCTCGGCGCCACGACCCTGGGCGAACGGAAGGCGGGGGACAAGGTGAACTTCGAGGCCGATCTCTTGGCAAAGCACATCGAACGTCTGCTTCCGGGAAGTTCGGAGAAAGACGAGACGTACCAGGCGTGGTTGGCAGAGGCGGAGTAGCAGTGTTGGCAGAGGTGGAGTAGCAGTGTTGGCAGAGGTGGAGTAGCAGCATGGCGGAGTTCGAACCTCTGATCGGGGTAGACGAGGCGCTCGTCGAGTTCCGGGCGGGCCGCTGCCTCATCGTGGTGGATGACGAGGACCGGGAGAATGAAGGCGACCTCGTGGTGGCGGCGGAGTTCGCCACCGCGGGAACGATCAACTTCATGGCCCGGGAGGCGCGCGGGCTGATCTGCGTCCCCATGACGCGGGAGCGGCTCCACGCGCTCGACCTCTACCCGATGGTGACCGAGGTGGACGCGCTCCACGGCACCGCCTTCACGGTCTCCGCGGACGCCAAGCAGGGCACCACCACCGGCATCTCCGCCCACGACCGCGCCACCACCATCCAGGCCCTCATCGCCCCGACCACGCGCCCGGAGGACCTGGCCCGGCCCGGGCACATCTTCCCGCTGGAGGCGAAGGACGGCGGCGTGCTGGTCCGCGCGGGCCAGACCGAGGCCTCCGTGGACCTCGCACGCCTGGCCGGCCTCTACCCCGCGGCCGTGATCTGCGAGCTGATGGACGACGACGGCACCATGATGCGGATGCCCCGCCTGCGGGAATTCGCCCGCGCGCACGACCTGCGGATCATCACGGTGGAGGCGATCATCACCCACCGCCGCCAGCGCGAGCGCCTGATCCGGCGGGCCGCCACCTCCACCATCCCCACGCGCTTTGGCACCTTCACCGTGCATGCCTACGAGAGTCTGGTGGACACGAAACCGTACCTGGCCCTGACCTATGGCGAACTCGGGCCGGAGCCGACGCTGGTACGAGTGCACTCCAGTTGTCTCACCGGCGATGTCTTCCACTCGCAGCGGTGCGACTGCGGAGAGCAGTTGGAACGCGCGCTGGACCTGATTGTACGAGAAGGCGCCGGCGTCTTGCTGTATATCCAGCAGGAAGGTCGGGGGATTGGGCTAATCAACAAGATTCGCGCCTACGAGCTGCAGGAGCACGGGCACGACACCGTCGAGGCCAACCGGCTGCTGGGATTCGCCGCGGACATCCGCGACTACGGCATCGGCGCGCAGATTCTGCGGGATCTGGGCCTGTGTGAGATCCGCCTTATGACCAACAATCCCGGCAAGGTGGTCGGGCTGGAGGGGATGGGGCTGACGGTGGTGGAGCGGGTGCCGTTGGAGATTCCGCCGAACGAGGCGAACCGCCGCTATCTGGGCACGAAGCGGGACAAGATGGGGCACTTGCTGGCCCCCGCGGGCGAGGAGCCGGCGGGAAGGAAAGGATCGGAAGAGTGAGCACGACCTATGAAGGGAAACTGCTGGCCGAGGGACTGCGCTTCGGCCTGGTGGCCAGCCGGTTCAACGAGTTGATCGTTCGCCGCCTCCTCTCCGGCGCGATGGACGCGCTGCAGCGCCACGGCGCGACCGAGGACATGATCGAGATCGCGTGGGTGCCGGGGGCCTTCGAGCTTCCCCTGGCCGCCCAGCACATGGCGGAGAGCGGCCGCTACGACGCGGTGATCTGCCTGGGCGCGATCATCCGCGGTGCCACCCCGCATTTTGAGTACGTGGCCGCCGAAGCTTCGAAGGGCATCGCCAAAGTCGCGCTGGACGCGGGCCTGCCGGTGATCTATGGGGTGCTGACGGCGGACACCATTGAGCAAGCGATCGAGCGCGCGGGGACGAAGGCTGGGAACCGCGGCGTGGACGCGGCGATGGCGGCGATCGAGATGGTGAATCTGCTGCGCGCGCTGCCCACTGAGCCGTAAGTGCGCGCCGTCATCCAGCGAGTCAGCGAAGCGCGGGTCGAGGTCGAGGGCAAAGTCGTCGGCGCCATCGCGCGCGGTCTGCTCGTCCTGCTGGGCGTCACGGAAGGCGACACTGAGCGCGAGGGCGACTGGATGGCGCAGAAGATCCCTAACCTGCGCATCTTCGAGGACGACGCGGGGAAGATGAACCTGGCGCTCGCCGACGTGGCTGGTGCGATCCTGATGGTGAGCCAGTTCACCCTCCTTGGCGACGCGCGGAAAGGGCGCCGGCCCTCCTTCACCGAGGCCGCTCCGCCGGCGGAGGCCGACCGCCTCTACCAGTACGTGGTGGGTAAGATGAGGGCGGACGGAGTGACCGTCGAAACGGGGACGTTCCAGGCGCACATGGCGGTGCACTTGGTCAACGACGGGCCGGTGACGTTGGTCCTCGATACGAGAGACACCTGATGTCTGCACGCAGCGCGCGTCGGTCGCGGGTCATCGGGGCAACCGCCCTTCTGGTGGTGGCGGCGTTGTTCGCGGCGGGCGGCTACTACCTCTTCAGTGCCTTCCAGGAGGCTAACCGGGTGAATTGCCTGAGCATCATGGGCACCCTCGCTGCCTCTCTTCGCATGTATGCTCGCGACAATGGCGCGTTCCCGCCGGCGGGACGTTGGTCGGACGTGGTCGCCGCCCAGGTCACAGAGGCGAACTCCTTCGTGTGCCCGGCGCGGCCCGGCCTCCGCTGCGGGTACGCGTTCAACTCGGCGCTCGCCGGGATGAGGCCCGAAGACATCAAGTCGGACCCAAAGAGGACGGTGCTCCTCTTCGAGAGCGACCGTGGCTGGAACGCAACTGGAGGGAAGGAGCTGCTGCCGTCTCGGCCCAGGCACGGAGGCGGGGACTGCTATGCCTTCGTCCAGGAGGACGGGGGCATTGATGGCACGCGGTGGTGCCTGCGTCGGAACGAGGACAGTTGCCGCGGCGAGGTGCGATGGGATCCGACGGCGGGAGGGGGGACGGGGCGCGGAAGGCCAGGATCGGGACAGGGGAACGGAAGCAGCAGTGAGAAGTAGCGGGGGGAATGGCGGCCTTCCAGGCCCACATGTCGGTCCACCTGGTGAACGACGGGCCGGTGACGTTGATGTTGGATACAAGGGAAGCGAGAGTTGAGAGTTGAAGGTTGAGAGTAACGGCCCGGGCCGTTCACTTTCGAATCTCAGATCTCAGCTCTCACCGGCAAGACAGGAGTTCAGGATGCAATATAGCTCGAAGGTAATGGAGCACTTCCGCGACCCGCACAACGTCGGGTTCATCGAGAACGCCGACGGGGTGGGCAAGGTCGGCAACCCGGTGTGCGGCGATATTATGGAGCTGACCATCAAGGTGGACGACGGCGTGATCAGCGACGCCAAGTTCCGCACCTTCGGGTGCGGCGCGGCCATCGCCACCAGCAGCATGGTGACGGACATGGTGAAGGGCAAGACTATTGACGAGGCCTTGACGGTCAGCAACGCCGCGGTGGCAGAGGCCCTGGGGGGCCTGCCGAGCGTGAAGATGCACTGCTCGGTGCTCGCCGAGCAGGCGCTGAAGCTGGCGATTGAGGATTACTTCCGCCGGCAGCGGGGCGAAACCGGGAACGAGCCGGTGGCCCAGCCCGCGGGAGGAACCTGTCCGACGGGGAGCTGCTGCCAGCCGTAGGGAGCTTCTCGAAGGACCTGACTGGGCGGCACGGAGAGGGCTATGGCGAATGTGACTCCCAAGGCGGTCACGTGGTTCCATTTCTCCGACCTTCACGCCTCTGCGGCGGATGCCTACAACCGACAGCGGGTGCTCGCGGCGCTATGGGACGACCTGAAGCGTCACCTGGACAGCGGACGAGTGCCGGACTTCGTATGTTTCACCGGGGATATTGCGCGCGCGGGCAAACCAGAGGAGTATTCCCTGGCTTTGCGGGAGTTCTTTGAGCCCCTTCTCGAACTCACGAAGGTGCCGCGCGAACGCATCCTCGTCGTCCCTGGCAATCACGACTGCGACTGGGCAGCCTCCCGTTGTCTGCGGTATCCTGGGGGGCAGTCCTTCAGCGATGAGATCACCGAGCTTCTGTCAAATCCCGATACCGCGCGCATGTACCTTTGCCCACAGTCTGCCTACCGCTCGTTCTGCGGCGAGCTGTGTGGGAGGGCCGGCCCCGAGCCGGAGGGTGGGATGGGGTACTCGCGGCGCTGGGTGATCGGCAACTACGCGGTGAGCGTGATCGGTCTGAACTCGGCGTGGCTGTCGGGTCCGCTCATAGGCAAGCCGGCGGTGGGGAGGAAGGGGGCTCCGGAAGAGGGGACGTTGGCAGTCGGCGAGGTGCAACTGACGAAGGTGATGGAGGGCGTGCGCGAGAGTGACCTGACGCTCGCGCTCTCTCACCACCTGCCAGAATGCCTCCACCGCGAGGACCGGGAGGCGACGGAGCGACTCCTGCTTAGGCATTGCCAGTTCGTGCTATGCGGCCACATGCACCGCAACCGGGTACGCGTGACGCAGGCACCCCGTGACGATCTGCTGTACATGCCGACGGGATGCCTGTATGAGACCCGGGATTACCCGAACAGCTACATGATCTGCACCTACACCTTTGCGACCGGGACTGCGGACCTACTCCTGCGGCGCTACACTCATGAAGCCGATGAGTGGCAGCAGGACGCGATCTCGACCGGCGAGAAGGACAACGGGCGGCTCTACTTCCAAGTCAGCAGCCTGCGAGGGATCACCAAGTTCGTTCAGGAGGAGGGCCTCCCGCTCAGAAGCCACGAGTTACTGTCACCACCGGCTGTGCCTGGTCGCTCAGCGAGGAGGCGCCATCTAAGCGACTACCGTCTTGTCTTTACTGATAGCTGCTTGGCTGACGTGAAAAGTCTAGGCCTGACTAGGCAAGACTTGTACGCGTTGGTGGAGGCGGAGTTCTTCGCGCACCAGAACTACTTCATCTTCGACCTCGACTACTACCCCCTGCCGGTCAAGTCGGAACTCATCGTCTACCTCGACAAGACAGGAGCGGTTCTCACATTCCGGTCGGTGGCAAGGTGTACCGCCGACCTGGCCATGCTGTCGGCCTGGCACGACATCCTTGCGACCTACCGAGCAGCGACGCGCCTCGCCTACCGCCTGGACCCGAGTGCCCTCTTGGCCTCGCCCGGGTTGGTGGGCCGCGTCGTGGAGATCCACGACAGGATTGAGGCGAGACTCATCCGGTACTTCGAGCAATTCCATGAGCAGCGAGTGGGTCCAATCGTCCTCGGGGAGGAGACGGCAGTGGGAGACATGCTCAGCAGCGGCCGACCTGCGCCTCCCGGTTCGCCTGTTCTATCTCCGGAGGAGTGCCAGATCGCGTTCGTCCTCAGGGAGGCACGCGATGAGCGGAGGCAGGCTCGAACCATCTGCTACGAGTTGGACCGCGGCGAGACAACCGCGGACCAGGCTATGGGTCACCTCGCTCTCGCTCTCGAGAGATCGCTCCAGCTTCTTCACAAGGTAATCCTCGGTCACTCCCCCGTGCAGAGCCAGCGCGCGAGCGGTGACGCCGCGGCCGCGCCCTAGTCTGGGCGCCGCGGCGTGACGGCTCAGCTGCAACGAGTACACCGCAGCGTTCGGGTGTGGGTTCTTTTCACCGGTTCATGTCCAGTTCTTCAACACGTGCTCGCGCCATTGTCCAGACTATTTCACAAATCGCCCCAGGAAGGCCTGCCCGAAGTTCTGGAAGTATGGGAGACTACGGGGTACCTAAGTGTGGATTACCGCCGTTCAGGGGTGCAGACAAGTGGCGCTACGAGTCGTACTAGCGGACGACGACGCTGTGTGGTGTGCTATTGAGAAAGACTGTCTCGTACGTAACGGCTACAACGTTGTCGGGACCGCTTTCAACGGCACAAAGGCGATCGAGTTGTGTCGTAGGCTGCATCCGGACGTCGCGCTCATGGACGTCCGCATGGGCAATCTGGAGGGTGGGGAGGCGACCCTGGTTATCCTCTCCGAAGCCGACACAGCCGACATCTGCGTGGTCCTCGTGAGCAGCGAGCCCGGCCTCGACGGGCTGGCCGAGGAAATCGGCGCGATGGGGTACCTCGACAAGGCGTTCGGCTTGGAGCCGCTACCCGAGGTGATTTCGCGTGCCTGGGAACGGTTCTCTCGGTCGGACCGGGCGAGCCGCGCGCGAGCCGAGGCAGGCGCAGCCTGAGAGCAGACCCGGCCACGCCGGGTGCTTTCGGTGGCTCTGCGCTTACGCGGTCGGCGGCGGCTGATCCTCTTCCGCGTTCAAGAGTTCGAGCAGCCCGTATTCGACCCCATCCACGAGGGCTTGCCAGCTGGCCTCAATGATGTTGGTGTGCACCCCTACCGTGGTCCACGTCTTCGACCCGGCGCGGGACTCCACCATTACCCGCACCGAGGCCGCCGTGCCCTCGTCCGCCCCGTTCACCACCCGCACCTTGAAGTCGGTGAGCTTGATGTCCGCGATCTGGGGGTAGAAGCGGGTCAGGGCCTTGCGCAGCGCGCTGTCCAGCGCGTGCACCGGGCCGTCCCCGTCGGCCGCGGTGTGCTCCGACACGCCGTCCACCTTCAGCTTCAGCGTGGCCTCGGTCCTGATTTCACCCTCGCCGACCCGCTCGATGATCACCCGGAAGCCCTGCAGCGCGAACCGCGGCTCGTACAGGCCCACGCTCTTGCGGACCATGAGTTCGAAGGACGCCTCCGCCCCCTCGAACTGGTAGCCGGCATGCCCCATGCTCTTGAGGCGGGCCATGATCTCCTTCGCCTGGGGGGAGTCCTTGCCCAGCCCGAGGTTAAGCGCCTGCACTTTGTGCAGCACGGCCCCGCGCCCGGCCTGGTCGGAGATCAGGTGGCGGCGCTCGTTTCCCACCGTCTCCGGCCGGACGTGCTCGTAGGTGCGCTGGTTCTTCAGCATCGCGTCCAGATGCATGCCCCCCTTGTGGGCGAAGGCGCTGCGGCCGACGTAGGCCTCCCGCTCCGGGGGAGGCATGTTGGCCAGGGAGGCGACGTAGTGGGCGACATCGTAGAGCATGGAGAGCTGCTCCTCGGTGACGCACTTGATCCCGAGCTTGAGCTGGAGGTTGGGGAGAAGCGAGCAGAGGTTGGCCATGCCGCAGCGCTCGGCGTAGCCGTTGACGGTCCCCTGCACCATGGCCGCGCCGGCCTGCACCCCGGCGAGGGAGTTGGCGACGGCGAGTTCGCAGTCGTTGTGGGCGTGGATGCCGACGGGGATCTTCACGGCCTTACGCACCTGCTTGACGACCTCCCGCACCTCTTCCGGAAGCGCGCCGCCGTTGGTGTCACAGAGGCAGACCCAGTCCGCGCCGGCCTCGGCCGCGGCCTGCAGGCACTCCCGCGCGTAGCTCGGGTGGTGCTTCCAGCCGTCGAAGAAGTGCTCCGCGTCGAAGCCCGCCTCTAGACCGTGCGCCTTCACGAACCGGATCGTGTCCTGGACGATCCGGAGGTTCTCGGCGAGCGTGGTGCGGAGCACGTCAGTGACGTGTAGGTCCCACGCCTTCCCCACCACGGCGGCGACGGGAACGCCGAGGGAAACCAGGTTGCGCACCCCGGGATCGTCCTCGGGCGAAGAGTTGGCGCGGCAGGTCATACCGAAGGCGACCAGCTTCGCGTGCGGGAGCGGCCGTTCCCGCATGTGGGCGAAGAACTCCATGTCCGTGTGGTTGCTGGGCGCGGAGAAGCCGCCCTCGACGTAGTGAAGGCCAAGCGCGTCGAGCTTGTGGGCGATGCGGACTTTGTCGTCCGCGGAGAAGGCAATGCCTTCCGTCTGCGCACCATCGCGTAGTGTGGTGTCGTAGAGCAGAAGGTTTCTCACCGCGGTTCTCCTTGTTTTCTCCATAGCACTGCTCCTGGACGGGGGCGGCGGTCGTGGGAGGGCCGAGGCGCCGGGGTCGAGGCGCGCCGCCGGCGACGCAGGAGCAACGGAGGAGATTCTAGCCCAGGAATCAGTGTCGTGTCAAATCCGCAGGCGCGCCTGCGCCCACCTTACATCCTGGCTTGCGGGTTCGTCGGGACGCCGTTCTTGCGGACCTCGAAGTGGCAGTGAGGGCCGGTGCTGCGGCCGGTACTTCCGACGTAGGCAATGGTCTGCCCTTGCTGCACCTTCTGGTCCACGCTCACGGCGATCCTCGAGCAGTGCCCATAGAGAGTGACGGTACCGCCGCCGTGATCTACCATGACGCAGTTGCCGTAGCCGCCGTAGCGGGAGGCGTAGATCACCACCCCACCGGCGGCGCAGTGAATCGGGGTGCCGCTGCTCGCGGCGATGTCAATGCCGGTGTGCATCTTGCGCACGTGGAGAATGGGGTGCATGCGGGAGCCGAACTCCGAGGTGATTCGCCCTCCGTCCACGGGCTTGATGAAGCTGCCGCGCCACGGGGTGACCTGAATGCCGGCGCCGGCGCGGTTGCGGCGCTGCATCTGCTGCAGCATGGCGGTGATGGAGCGAGAGTCGGCCTCCAGCTCTGCGTACTCGCGCTCCAGCCTGACGCGCTCCTGGATGGCGCGCGTCTTCTCCTCCTGCGTGACCGCGCGCTGGCCGAGGGTGACCTGCCGGACCCCCTCCTCCTCTTGCTGCAAGGCCGTGTAGCGGCGCTCCTCGTCGGCCACGTCCTGACGCCGATTGTCGGCCCGGGCCTGGGCCTCGCTGAGGGACTCCAGCATATCGGCGTCGCTGGAGACAATCTGGTTTACCAGGTACATGCGATTCGCGAAATCGGAGAAACTGGTGGCCTGGAGCGCGACCTCGAGGGGCTTGATCTCGCCCTCCTGACAGAGCGTCACCAGCCGCTCTGCGGCCTGATCCTGGCGGGTCTCCACGTCCCGGGTGGCCTCCTGCAGACCGGAGATCGCGACGCGCAGGTCGGACCGGGCCTGGGACACATTCTGCTTGAGGCCGTGGAGGCGCTCTTCGGTGCGGTTCAGCTTCTGGTCAATCTCCGCGAGGCGCCTGGACACCTGGTTCTGGCGGCGCTTGGCAAGCTGGAGCTTCTGCTGCGTCCGGCTCTTCCGGCCGCTGATCTCGTCCAGCTGGCTGCGGAGGGAGGCGGGATCGGATTGACGCTTGCGGGCCGCGAGCGACCCACCGGTCAGGGCGGCAAATAACACCAGACAGCTGAGCGCGACGAGGCCTCTCCGCCGTCGGAGAAAGAGCGACATAGTTTGTCCCCGTTCCGCGGGTGAGTTGATCCCCAGCAAAGTGCGTCGTATCCGGTCACGCAGGCGCCCCCGGCGCGCCGCGCGTCTGTGGCTCGAAACTCCCTCGCCCCAGGAACGCCACTAAGGGTTCTGTACCACACTCGAACCCCCTTGTACCATTCGACCGGCGGGGGGCATCTCCTGCCGTCCGGCGGCTTTCTCCGCGGGGGTATTTCGTGCTACACTACCGCCAGGGGAACCCCCCGCGACAGGTTCGGACAGCACGCATGGCTGCGCCCAGACCCGCTCCCAGGGCCCATACTGCGCCGCGCCCCCCGTCCGCGGCCGAGAGCGAGCCGCCGCGCCGCGACACCGAGATCGCGGTGGCGGTGTTCCGCACCGTATTCCTGGTGATCGTCCTCGCCTCCCGGCAGTTGTTCGAGGCCCAGGGGCGCGACCTGCTGCTGCTGCAGATCGCGGCGATCGCGGCGGCCGGCTACAACCTGATGCTGTTCGTGCTGCACACGCGCGGGGTGGCGTTTCCGCGGGGCGTGATCGTGGCCGTGGACATGGTGATGATCACGTTGTGGCTGCGCTTCTGCGGCTCGGCCGCGCCCGCCTACTTTGGGCTCTACTACGTCAGCGTGGTGGTGGCCAGCCTGTGGTTCGGGGTACCCGGGGCCTTCCTCACCGCGCTCTGCTCCGCGCTGCTCTACGGTCTGGCGCTGTACTCGGCCAATGTCCTGTCGCTGGACGACCGCTATCTGATGAGCACGATGGCGGTGCAGTCGCTGTTCCTTATGCTGACGGCCGGCGTGGTGAGCATTGCCATGGAGGTCCGCTCGGGCGAGCGGCTGGCGCTGCTCACCAGCCGCGCGGCCTTGCAGCAGCACTGGCAGCGGATCCGCATCGCGCAGACCATAGACCAGATGGTTCGGCCCCCGCGGCTGCCGCAGATCCCGGGGTTGGAGGTGGCCTTCCGCTACCGCCCGGCGGCCTATTCGGTTTCGGGGGAGTACTACGATGTCATCCGTCTCGGCCCGCGGCGGGCGGGGGTGTGCATCGCGGACTTCGCGGTGCGCTGGGAGTGGGGCCTGCAGTACCTGTATGCCTTCAAGAACTCGTTTCGCCTCGCCGCGCGGCGGGAGCAGTCGCCGGCGCGCGTGCTCACCGTCGTGAACCGAGAGATCGCCGCGGAGATCGCCAGCGACCCGGCCTTCCGGGAGCGTCCCTACGCCTTTGCGAGCATGTGCTACGTGGTGATGGACCTGGATCGCGGGGCCCTGACCTACGCCATCGCCGGCAATGAGCCGCCGGTACTGGTGTCCGGTGCGGACGGGGCCGTCGTCTCGCTCAGCCGCGCCGGCATCGTGCTCAACGTAGTCCCCGACGCGGAGTATGAAGAGGAATCGGTGCCGCTTCACGCGGGCGACACCGTGGTGATGTTCACGGACGGGGTGACGGAAATACGCAGCTCGGCGGGGGAGTTCCTCGGGCGAGAAGGCCTGCTCCGCTACGTTGAGGCCGAGGCCGGCGCGCCGACCGCGGCGGCGCTGGTGGGCAGCGTGTTCGACGCGGTCAACCGCTTCGGCCGGCACGGGCACCTGCGGGACGACATGACGCTGCTTGCGGTCCGAGTCACGGCCAGCGATCTCGGCAGCGGGGCGGAGAGCGCGGCGCCGGTGGGGATAGACTGAGGGACAGGCACGGGCGTCCTGCCGAACACGGCTCGCCCCGTACGATCCCTACATCGCGATCCCGAACCACCTGCTCGCCGCGCGCCACATGACCCCTTCGGCGTAACGCAGTCCCTCGCGCCGCGTCCAGTAGCCACCTTCCACCTTGTCGGCCACGGCTTTCGCCAAGCAGTCCTTGAATGTCAGCGCGGCCGCGTAGCTCTCCTCCGCGTACCAGGTGTCGCCGCCCCAGCAGAGGGAGTCGGCGCGGTAGGCGACCTCCGCGTATTCCTGATAGAAGCGCACCGCGGCGGTGGGGGAGATGATCGGCAGCCAGCAGGAGTCCACGATCAGGTTGGGGCGTTCGGCGGCCATGGCGAGTACGTCCTGCGTCCACGGGTAGCCGGCGTGAAACAGGTCGAAGACCGTGTCGGGGTTATTGTCGAGGAGCCACATGAGCCGCCAGGGGTGAGAGTGCTGCTGCTGGGCGAGACCCGCATGGACCTGGAAGACGAGGCCGTACTCGTGGGCCTTGCGGGCGAGGAGGTTGAGGATGAAGTCGCCGAACTTCTTCTGCTCCACCGGATCGCGGGTGCCGCTGTCGAAGATCGCCTCCGCTTCCCGGTGAGCCACCGGGCCGACCTGAATGTCCCGTTCCTAGGCGAGGGCCGACTTGATCGCTACCGCGCCCTGCTTCTTGTGCTCGGCCACCCATACGTCCACGAAGCCGAGGTAATCGGCGAAAGTGGAGATGCTGCAGCCGAGGGCGGCGGCCTGGGCGAAGGGGTTGAGGCCGCCGTGATCCACGGCCGCGCGGTCATACCCGTGCACCAGCGGGTGCGAACGGAGCGCGAGGTGGAAGGTGGGCTCGCCGTGGAGGTAGCCCGGGTTGGGCAGGGGATCTACGATGCTGTGGGCGATGCCTGCCTGGCGCAGCACCCGCAGCGGCCAGCGGGAGTCCTGGTAAGCGGCCTGCACCTTCTCGGCCAGCGCGCCGAAGTCGGCCGCTTCCAGATCGCGCACGGGCTGGTCGTACAGCGCGCTCAGGCCGCGCAGGTAGGAGACCGTGTAGGAGTTGTCGCGCGCGGGCGCGAGCCAGGGCGCGACTGACTCGGGGCGCGACTCGAGTTCGGGGTGGGCGCACCAGTTGATGTAGGAGTTGCGCAGCAGGTCGTAGAGCCGGACCTTGGGCGAGGCCCACTCCTCGCCGTAGTGCTCGTGCGTGTCAATGATCGGGAACTCGTCAAGCGCCTCGCGGAGGTCCGCGAACCCGCGACCCGAGAACATACCGGCCTCCCTGGAATCAGTCTTTCGCTACCCGACGGGTCGCCCCTACGAGCGCAGCCAGGCCGGCGCGGGGCCACATGGTGAGCCAGGCGAGCGCGAGGACCGCGCCGTATCCCAGCCGGCCCACGCGCCCGCGGTAGTGCTTGCGATAGAAGCGCATCAGGCCCCGGTGGGATTCGACGACGGCGCGGGCGCGCGCCTGCCGGGTGCTGTGCCCGTGGCGGTGCGTGACCTTCGCCTCCGGCACGAACACGATGCGCCAGCCTGCCTGGCGCAGCCGATAGCAGAGATCCACGTCGTTGAAAAAGAGCGGGAATGACTCGTCGAAGAGGCCCACCTCGTCGAGCGCCGCACGCCGCAGCATGAGCGCGGAGGCCATGGGCTGATCCACCCCGCGGCGGCTGTTGTGATCCCAGTCCCGCAGGCGATAGCGATTGACGGCCGCGCTTCTGGGGAAGAGCCGGGCCAGGCCGAGGACCTCGAGGAGAATGGGGGCCGACTCCGGGAAGCCCCGCACCGAGTGCTGGATCGTGCCGTCCGGCAGGCGCAACTGCGGCGCGGTTGCGGCGATCCGCGGGTCCTCCGCGAACGGGGCCAGCAGCGCCGAGATCGCGCCCGGCTGAATCTCGGTGTCGGGGTTGAGGAGGAGCACGAAGGGCGCAGTGGTGTCTCGTATCGCCTGATTGTTCGCTGCCGCGTAGCCCGCGTTGTGGTCGTTGGCGATCAGGTGCACGCGGGGGAACTCCGTCTGCACCATCTCTGCGGTCCCATCGCCGGAAGCGTTGTCCACCACGACGATGCGGTCCACCTGGGGCTGATCGAGGAGGGCCCGCAGGCAGGCGCGCAGGGGCTCCCGGCTGCGCCAGGAGACGAGGCAGACATCGCAGAGGGGGGTGGCGCTCACACCGCCTTAGTTCCTGCCGCGGACGGCAGTCTCCTGTAGCCCGTGCCGACCCGCTGACGCGTGGGACACGCCGACTACCTGGCGCGGAGGATCAGCACCAGGATCGCGATGTCCACGAGCAGGCCCACAGCCGTTAGCCACGGCGGCGCGTTGAAGAGGAACGCGAGGGGAGCCCAGCCCAGGACGGCCGCCCAGACGGCCACCAGCAACGCGATCACCAGCGTCGCCACCAGCGCGACGGTCACGTAGTGGACGTAGCGCGAGAACCGGCTTCGCGGCCGGCCGATGTGGAGCATCAGGGCTACTCGACCTCGGGCGGCAGCGGCGGCAGGAGGGGTTCGAGGGAGGTGATGAGTCTGCCGACGCGGTCGCTGATGAGCGTCCACATCTGTTCGGGGTCGATGACGTCATACTCGTGCGCCAGCACGTGGCGCTGCGCGACGATCCTCTCCCACGGGATCTCGGGATGCTCCTGCCTGAAGGCAGAGGAAATGTGACGAGCGGCCTCTCTGATGATCTCGACGGCCCGCTCCGCCGCCAACCTGATGATCTCGTCTGAGTCGCACTGCTCTCGCGTATACTGAAGGGCGATTCTCTGCACAGCTTTCGCCGCGTTGAACATGTCCCAGAGGTAGGCCGCGTCGTCCTTAGGCCGCCATTATACCACTTCCCTACCGGCTCACCGCCTTCGCCGCGGTCGACGTGTGTGGACGGCGAAGAGACGGGTGCGGTTCAGTCCTCCTCCGGGTCCTCGGCCGCCGCGGCCACGAGTGTCGGCGCCGGCCGACGAGGGAGCACGGGATATGGCGCCGACTCCGGTCCCGGCGGAACGATGCCTCCTTCCGCCGGTTGCGGACGCGCCTTGGGCCAGCCGCGGCGCACCGCCCGCCAGAACAGCGCCGCCAAGCTGAGCAGGCCGCCCACGAAGAGCCACACCAAGACTACCAATGAAACCGTCAGGTTAGCCCGATTGTGGAGCAGGAGGAACTCAAAAGAGAGCAGGGAGAGGAAGGGGGCGGCGCGGGCCCATCTCCAGGGCCAAGAGGGGACCCAGGAGCAGACCACGACCACGGCCGAGATCGCCAACTCCAGCCAGAGCCCGGCGCCTTGCCCTCCCGCGAAGACGAAGGGCAATATGTTCAGGCAGAGCCACACCAGCAGCATGCGCCCCAGCAGATCGCCCCAGTACCGCGCCCTCGCGAGCCGCTGCCGGCGGTGGCCCGGGGTCGAATGCTCTTTGTTGCCGTGGGCGCGGGTAGACATGTCCCTTCCCGGTCACCATTATACCACTTCTCTACCTGGTCACCGCCTTCGCCATCGCCTGCGCGGCGAGGTGCATCATCAGGTTGTCCACCAGCACCAGGGCCATGAAGGCCTCGGCGACGGGCCAGACGCGGGGGACGATGGTAGGATCGCGCCGGGTGACTGCGCTCAGCACTTTGTTCTCGAGCGAGACCTTGTCAACCGTGAGCTGGTCCTTGGCAATGGTCGGCGTGGGCTTGACCGCGAGACGGACGACGATGGGCTGGCCGGTGGCCAGGCCGCCGGTGATGCCGCCCGCGTTGTTGGAGAGGAACGTGACCTTGCCTCCCTCGACGCGCATCTGGTCGTTGAACTGCGAGCCGCGCGCGTCCTTCGCCGCCATCCCGCCGCCGATCTCGACGGCCTTCACGGCGCCGATGCCCATCATCCGGGCCAGGTCGGCGTCGAGCTTGCCGAGGATCGGCTCGCCCACCCCCGCGGGGAGGCCGGTGGCAATCACCTCGACCACGCCGCCGCTGGAATCGCCGCCCTCTGTGATCTCGATGATCTTCCGGTACATCTCGTCGGCCGCGGCGAGGTCGGGGCAGTTGAGTTTGGGATGAATGCCGTACTCCCTGCGCACTGCCTCTTCATCCATGGGCGGGCGCGGCAGGTCGGGGATCAGCTTCTCGAACTCGGCGAGCACCGCGGCCTTCTCCAGGAATCGCATCTCGGGGCGGAGCTTGCCCGAGGTGAAGATGGCCTGGTAAACGGGATCATACTGCCGGCGCACTTCCTTGAAGGCCGCCACCTTCCCCTGGATGGTCTCGATGGGGAGGTCTGGGGCGCGCACGCCGGCCGCCTCCTTGACGTACCCGACCACCTGGATGCCGCGGTCGCGCAGGATGCGCTTCGCCACCGCCCCCGCGGCGACGAGCGTGCAGGTGTAGCGCCCGGAGAAGATGCCCGCGCCGATGGCGTCGTCCCACTCGCCGTACTTCTGATAGGAGGCATAGGAGGCGTGACCGGGACGCGGGGTGCGGTTGGTGACCTGATATTGCTCCATGTGCTCGAAGTGCCGGTCGAGGTTGGGGATGAGGATGACAAGGGGCGTGCCGTTGGTATGCCCGGCGTTCTTGAAGCCGGGCATGGTGTCGGCCGCGTTGACGCCGCTGTAGATGAGGGGGATGTCCGGCTCGCGGCGGGGCGAGGTCAACTCGCCCTGGCCGGGCTTGCGCACCAGCAGGTCGCGATAGATCTCCTCCTCCGTCAGGTAGATGCCCGGAGGAACGCCCTGGAGGTGGACGGTCAAGCCTTCCTGGTATGAACCGCCAGCGACGGCGAGTTTGAACAGCGTTCCCATGTTACAGCCAACCATCGTCCGCTCCCCATGTAGGGGCGACCCGGTGGGTCGCCCACGGATGGCGAAGGGCGACCCACCGGGTCGCCCCTACATCAGTCGACCACCTCAATCCTCGCGCCCAGGGCCTCCATGCACTCGACGAACTCGGGGAAGGTGACAGCCGCGGCTTCGGCGCCGCGGACGATGGTCGTGCCAGGGAGGGCACACCCGGCCACCGCGAGCGCCATCACCACGCGGTGATCGCCGTGGCCGTCCACCTCGGCCGCGTGCAGGTCGCTCTGATGCACGATCAAGCCGTCCGGCAGTTCCTCCGTCCGGGCTCCCATCTTGCCCAGCTCGGAGGCCATCACCGCGATGCGGTCGGTCTCCTTGATGCGCGCCTGCGGGACATTTGCCAGGCGCGTCGTGCCCCGCGCGAAGCAGCCCAAGACCGCGAGCGTCGGGAGCGCGTCGGGCGTGTCGTTCAGGTCGAACTCACCGCCCACCAGACCATCGGCGCGCACGTGGAGGCCGTCGCCGTCCACCTCCACGGCTGCCCCCATCCGACGCAGGTAGTCCACCACGGCCCGGTCGCCCTGGGTGTCGTTCATGTCGAGGCCGCGGAGGAGGACGTCGTTGCCCGCCAACGCCCCACCGCCGGCGAAGAACGTGGCCGAAGACCAATCCGCGGGAATGGCGCGGTTCACCGGCCGGTACTTCTGCTCGCCTGGCACGCGAAACTCGGTGAGGCCGTCCTGCTCGAACCGGATCCCCTGCCGGCGCAGCCAGTCGAGCGTCATCGCCACGTAGGGCGCTTCGTTCAGCTCCCGGACGCGTATCACCGAAGGGCCGTCCGCGAGCGGCGCGTTGATGAGCAGGCCGGTGACGTACTGGCTGGTCGTGCCGATGATCGTGGTCTCGCCGCCGCGCAGCCGGCCTTCGACCACGAACGGGGCCGTGCCCGTGCCGCGGGTGGAACGGACGCGCGCACCGAGGTCATTCAGCGATTCCGCGAGCGGCCCCGCGGGGCGCCGGCGAATCTGCGCGTCGCCGGTGAGCACGGCCAGCCCCTCCCGCAGCAAGGCGCACGTGCCCATCGCGGTGCGCAACGTGACGCCGGAGTTGCGCACGTCAATCACGTCCTCCGGGACGTGAACGTGGCCGGCAAAGCCGCGCACCCGCCACAGGCCTTCCGTGACCTCGATCTCCGCTCCCAAGGCCTGGTAGGCCTCGACCGCGGCGCAGGTGTCCTCCGATACCAGCGGCGCGCGGATTTCGCTCTCACCCTCGGCCAGGCTGGCGATGGCCACCGCCCGGATGGTGTGCGACTTCGACCCGGGGATGGTCACCGGGCCGCGCAGGTGAGATTGTCGGCAGATCAGCTTCACGATGTCTCCAGGCGGAGGATCAGTAGGGAAGGCGGCCCCGGTCAGCGGCCTCCGGGCCCGAGACCTCCGGCCGCGACGGGTCGCACCCGCACCGTGACCTTCACCTCCGTCTCCCGGAGCAGGCGGGTGTCCTTGGGGAGGACGAGGCGGAGTCTCTCGACGGTGTCAATGGTGAGGCGGCCCAAGGGAAGGTCGGCGGTGTCTACGCCCTGGATGGCGGAGACAGTCTGCTCCGGGCCGGCGATGGTGACGACCGCGGGCTCGGTCTCGACGGCGACGATGCGAAGGCCTGCGGGCAGGGCCCCGCTGGTGCGCACCACCACCGGCACGGTGCGGGCGCTCGCGGCGGTGCGCTGGTTCACCAGCACCCACCCCCACAGGGCGAGGGCGAGGAGAAAGGCGATGGCCTTCAGGCTCCAGTTCCTATGCAGCATCTTCGCGCCTCCCCAGGCGGAGCCGGGAGGTCCGGCTCGGCGGGGTGAGGATGCTGAGCAGCCGCTGCTTGAGAGCGTCGGGGGCCATGTTGCCGTGCAGTCGCCCGTCCACGGCGAGGGAGATCGCGCCGGTCTCCTCGGAGACGACGACGATGACCGCGTCCGTGGTCTCGCTCAACCCCAGCGCGGCCCGGTGGCGCGTGCCCAGCAGGCCCCGCACGTCGCGGCGCTCGGCCAGCGGCAGCAGGCATCCCGCGGCGACGATGCGGTCGCCCCGAATCACGGTGGCGAGATCGTGGAGCGGCGTGCCGGGGTAGAAGATGGTGCGCAACAGATCGGCGGACACCATGGCCTCGGTGCGCCGGCCGGTCTGGATGACATCGTTGAGGCCCACCTCCCGTTCCACCGCGATGAGCGCGCCGATGTGCTCCCGGGAGAGCTGGCGGGCGGCGTAGATCAGCTCGTCCACGAGGTGGGTGATCTGCTCCTGGCGCAGGGAGGAGAAGCCGGCGAAGATGTGGCCGCGGCCGATCTGCTCGAGCGCGAGCCGCAGCTCCGGCTGGAAGAGGATGATGAGCGCGATCACCCCGGGGATCAGGGCCTGCTTGAGCAGCCAGTTGAAGGTGGTGAGCTGGAGCACTCCGGTGAAGGCGATGAGCACGGCCAGCACCAGCAGTCCTTTGACCAACTGCACCGCGCGGGTGCCGCGCATCAGGCGGAGCACGTAGTAGAGGGCGATGGTGACGAAGAGGATGTCGAGGACGGAGATCCAGGTGAAGTTCTCGACGACCGTCTGCCAGAAGACCTTGACCTCGGGTAGCATCGCGGTCGGGGCCTCAGCTCTTCGGCCGGGTGGGGAACTCGCCGGAATCGAGGAGGGCCTGCTTGAGGCGGCGGTAAGTGTCGGAGAGCGCCTCCGGCACGATGCGCGTGCCCGCGGCGACGGCCATGAAGTTGGTGTCCCCGCCCCAGCGCGGGACTACGTGGACGTGCACGTGCTCGGCGAAGCCGGCCCCTGAGACAGCTCCCACGTTGAGACCGATGTTGAAGCCCTCCGGCCGCATCCCGAGGGCCAGCGCGCGCAGGGCGACCCGGATGCCATAGAGCAGCTCGCCCGACTCCTCCGGCCGCATCTCCAAGGGATCGGCCAAGTGGCGATAGGGCGCGACCAGCAGGTGCCCGGAGTTGTAGGGGAAGGCGTTCAGCATGACGTAGACGCGCTCCCCCCGATAGACGATCAAGGACTCGTCGTCCGAGGCCCTCGGTTTGGTGCAGAAGATGCAGCCGTCGGGTTTGGTCTCTGCCGCCACGTATGCCATCCGCCAGGGCGCCCACAAGTGGTGCACCGGAGTCTCCTCGTCGCGCGAGCGGTCCGCGGTCGCTTCCCCATGATACCGCACAGGAGGCGAGGGCGTCAAAGCCGCGGCTCCGCCCCTTGCGCCGGGGCCGCGGCCCCCCGCGTCGGCCTGCTTCCAGGCCTACTGCCTTGGCCTTGATTGCTACCCGAGCGTCACCAGCTTGCCGGTGGCGGCCGACTTGTAGATCGCGTCGAGCATGTCCACCACGATCACGGACTGCGAGCCAGGGGAGATCGGTTCCTTGCCGGCGAGGAGGCACTCGATGAAGTGCCGGCACTCCCCGAGGTAGCCGTCGAGCTGCGGCGGCGTGGGGGTGACGTCGAGCTTGGTCTTGCCGGCCATCTCGTAGAGGGCGAAGTCGGGGTTGAGCTGCGCGCCGCCCTTGGTGCCCATCACCCGCACCAGGAAGGTGTCGCCGGTGTGGGCCGCCCAGGAGGCTTCCAGGCTGATGGCGGCGCCGTTCCGGAAGCGGAGGATGGCGGCGGCGAGGTCCTCGACGCTGAACTTCTTGGGGTTGTAGTTCACGCCCCAGCCGCCCATGCCCTGGCCGGACTTGCCGAGCAGATCGAAGGTGACGCCGAAGGCCGAGACCGGCTGCGGGCGGCCCATCAGGTACCACATGAGATCGAGCACGTGAACGCCGATGTCGAGCAGGGGACCGCCGCCGGCCTGAACTTTGTCCTGGAACCAGCCGCGGGGGATGCCGGTGCGGCGCAGCAGCATGGCCTTGCCGAAATAGAGCTGGCCGAAGCGGCCGTCGTCCACCATCTGCTTCATGGCCTGCGCGGCGCCGCTGTAGCGCATGCACTGCGCGGTCATGAGGATCCGCTTGGCCTGCTGCGCGGCGGCCACCATCTGGCGCGCCTGCCGGCCGTTCATGGCCAGCGGCTTCTCGCACAGCACGTGCTTGCCGGCCCGGAGGGCGGCGATGGACTGGGGCGCGTGGCAGTCGTTGGGCGTGCACACGGAGACCGCGTCCACCAGGTCGCCCTTCAGCATCTGGCGGAAGTCGGTGAAGACGTTGGGGAGGGAGAACTTCGCGGCCGCCTCCTTCGCCCGCCCCTTGTCAATATCACAGACGGCCACCACCTCGGCCTGCGGCACCTGCTGATAGCTGCGGAGGTGGGCCGGCGCGATCGTGCCCGCGCCGATCACTCCCACACGTATCGTCTTCGCCATGGTGCGTCCTCCCCATCAGGATGTTGCGTTCAGGATGTTGGGCCCTCAGGGTCGGCGAGGTCCGACGCCCTGACTTCGTCACCCCCTCGCCCGTCCCTCTTGCGCATGACCGCGGTCGTCTCCCGGGCATTGTGCGGGAGGCGCTTGAAGCGCACCTCGTCATAGGCCTGGACGAGCACCTCGCGGGCCTCGCGCTCGTGGCCGGATCGGCGGTGGGTCATGTACTTCACGGTCATGATCGCCGGCGCGCCGGGTTTGAGCGCAGGCGCGAGCCGAACCAGGATGCCGGCCGCCTCCGCCGGGTCAATGTTCATGTCACAGGTGAGGAGGTCGAAGCGGCCCAGGAAGTCCGGGCGGTCGAGGACCTCCTCCGCATGCAGGCGGAGGTGCTCCACATTGGGCAGGGCCGTGACGGAGTCATCGAGTTCGGCGGGATCAACGGCCACCACCCGCGCGGCCCGCTCGGCCAGCACCAGGGCCCATCCGCCGGGGGCCGAGCCGAGGTCGAGCGCCCAGGCCTCCGGGGGCAGCGCGATCCCGAACTCTTCCAGGGCCTCGCGCAGCTTCCACTGGGCGCGGTTGAGGGGCCGCTCGCCGGGGGCGTACTTGCGAGTGACCTGCAACTGCTTCACCACCAGATCGGCGGGGCGGGTCACCCCGAGGTAGCCGTCCCCCTGGTAGATCTGAATCGTCACCTGCCAGTCCATGGGCGGGATGATCTCGCCGACCGCGCCGGTCAGCTCTTGGAGGCGCAGGGCGACGGCCCGCTCCAGGTCGCGCGCCGGCCACGCATGCTGGCCGCGGCGGTGGGCGCGCACCAGGAACGTCTCGCCCGGGCGGAGGCGGCCGATGGCGGCGACGGCCTCCGCGATCTCCCCGAAGTCCGCGCGCTCGGCCGGGATCGCTGCCGCCCTCTGGACGGGGAAGACGTGGGAGATGAGCCGGGTCTCGGCCTCACGCAGGCGGGCCAGAACCTCGGCCTCCTCCTGGTCAGCGAAGAGCAGGATGTTGCCCTTGAGGAAGAGCGACTTCGCCCGCGCCCCGGGCAGGAGGCGGCGCAGCTCCAGGCGTGCCTGGGCATCGAAGCCGGCGGAGGTGGTGATGATGAACGCGCTGTGGGCGCCCTGGTAGAAGTCATCGGGGAGGGTCATGGGTTGCCTCGGGGTGCGGGATTGGCCGCGCTCTCAACACGAAGAGCACGAAGGAGGCACGAAGAGACAAAGGGCATCGAGGAGTCGAGTCGCACTGCTTGCGCAGGGCTGAAGGCGAAGAGGCGAGAGGCGAGAGGGGAGAGCCTGGCGCCGCTTTTTGCCGCTTTCTGCCGCTTTTCGTGATTTTCGTCAAAGCGGCAATCGCGGAGGGCGATTTTGACCTGCAAGCCCCTTCAGTCGGCCTAGGACGGTCAAAACGGGTTGGCAAAAAGCGGCAGAAGAGCGGCAAGGGGGCGGCAAGAGCGGCAATGTGGTCGGGGGTCGGGATTCGGGATTCGGGTTTCGGGAGGAGACGAGCCACGGCCTGATCCGCAGATTTCGCAGATGGGGCAGAAAGGAATCGCCGGAGGCGCGATTCGAGACGGGGACTTGGGGAACTAGCGGCCTCATCACCAGACCGCAGAGGTAACCAGGAGGGAGGGAACGGCCGGAAATGGCGCAGATTAGAAATGGATGGGGAAGGAGATTGGAGGACGGA
>Ga0315282_10001870_pt1 | contig 39313 bp, 30 predicted proteins | sample YL17G07_20_MG_FD_203693 | JGI IMG/M metagenome (GOLD analysis project Ga0315282, IMG submission 203693) | Sediment microbial communities from Yellowstone Lake, YNP, Wyoming, USA - YL17G07_20 | ecosystem: Environmental > Aquatic > Freshwater > Lake > Sediment | place: USA: Wyoming | collected... | reverse complement strand
TGCAGAGGCGGTTTCAAACAATTCAAAAAGAAAGGCCCCAAAGCGTAAGTGCTTTGGAGCCCGCATCTTAGCGAACGAGGCCGAAGGGGCTCGAACCCTCAACCTTCGGATCGACAGTCCGATGCTCTAGCCAATTGAGCTACGGCCCCGAACTCTGCAAAAAAACCAGTATAGCTGCCGTGTTCCAGCACTGTCAACGGTTTTTGGCGCAATTTCGGGCGAATTGCAGATCGGCTTGACTTTTCAAACGGACGTTTTAAACTGTCGTATTAAACGTCTGTTTGGAGATAGGGCATGACTGCACCAAGGCAGGGTGGGCAAAACGGGTCTGGTGAGAAAGGGGTCCAGGACCGGCTGATGGAGACGGCGGAGGACCTGTTCTGCAGCCGCGGATTCAACGAGACGAGCGTCCGCGACATTGCGGCCGCCGCCGACTGCAACATCGCCTCAGTCAATTACTACTTCGGGGGCAAAGACAATCTGTACGTGCAAGTCTGGCGTCGCCGGCTGACGCAGATGCGGGATGTTCGGCTGGCCAGTATCGAGAAGGTCATGTCCGCCGGCGATCAGCCTCGACTGGAGGATCTCCTGACTTCCTACGCGAACGCATTTATCGAGCCGCTGGTCGACGGCAGTCACAGCGACCGGTTCTTGAATCTCATGGCCAGAGAAATGGTCGATCCGCATCTGCCGCCAGATATGTTTCTCAGCGAGATGATTGTGCCGGTCATAAGCGCGTTGGGCGAGGCTCTGCGGCGGATTTGCCCGTGGTTGGCGGATAAGCAGGTTCGCTTAGCGATCCTGTCGATCGTGGGGCAACTCATTCAAACCGTGATTGCCAAAGGCATGTTTGAGCGGGGCGATCACGCTGAGTTGCCGAGACTGGACCTGAGCGAGTTCGTGGAGCATATTGTACGATTCTCCGCTGCGGGGATTCGCGCCTATCAGCATGGAGCAGGAGAATAATGAAAGCGCATGTCCGTGTGGTTTGGAGGTTGTGTCTGGGGCTGGCTGCTGTGGCGTCGCTGGCCGGATGCATGATGGGTCCGAAGTATAAGAGGCCGGAAACCGCCGCCAATCAGATTAAGACGTTCGCACATGCGCCGCAGCCGACGGCGGAAGTCAATGAGGTCAACAAGCCCGACGAATGGTGGAAGCGTTTCGGCGACCCGACCACGGCCGATCTTGTTACGAGAGCGTTGGAGCGGAACTACGACCTCAAGGCCGGTGCGGCACGCGTGCTCGAGGCGCAGGCGGCCCTGGGGCAGGCGAGGGGGCAGCTTTGGCCCGCCGCATCCTATAACCTGACGGGGGACCGCAGCAAGCGGTTCTTCAACTTCGGCACCGGCGACATCGAATTGCCGCCGCCATTCGACGAGCTGGGCGCCGCATTCAGCCCGGTCACCACGACCTGGTCCCAGAGCATCTCCGTCACCTACCTCCTGGACTTGTTCGGCAAGCTTCGCCGCGCGGAGCGTGCTGCCTGGGAGAATCTGCTGGCGAGCAGCGCGTCGCAGCAGGCGGTGACCAACTCTGTGGTCGCCAGCGTGATCCAGGCCAGGGTCAACGTCGCGACGCTGCAGCGCCGGCTCGACATCGCGCAAGCGAACGTCAAGAGCTGGGAGCGGACCGTGGAGATCACGGAGCGGCGGTACAAGGAGGGACTGATCTCGCCGGTAGCCGTGCGACTGGCTCGCACCAACCTGGAGACGGCCCTGTCGCAGGAGCCGGTGCTGAGGCTGTCGCTTGCCACGACGGCGAATGCTCTGGATGTGCTTCTGGCCCAGCCGCCCGGTACATCGCCGTCGCTGCCCACGACGCTGCCCGATCTGCCGGAGCTGGAGGCTGTGCCCGTGGGCGTTCCGGCCGCACTGCTGGACCGCCGGCCCGACGTGAAGGTGGCCGAGTTCCAGTTGATGGTTGCCAATGAGCAGGTGGGAATCAGCATCGCTCAATTGTTCCCCGACCTGGCGCTGACCGCCGGCTATGGCTTCAGCGGCACGACCTGGAACGATATCTGGAAGCCCAGCACTCAATCGGAGATCTACTCGACGATCATGAACGTCTCGGCCCCGATCTTCCAGGGCGGGCGGCTCCGCGCCCAGATCAGGGCCTCGAAGGCTCGTTTCGCCGAGCTGGCGGCGGTGTACGCCGGGGTCGTGCTGACGGCGATGCGCGAGGTCGAGGACGCCCTGGTCGCCGAGCAATTGCTCCAGGAACAGCTTGCGCATGCCGTGCTGCGCGTCCGCGAAGCCCAGGCCGGGGAGGAGCTGGCGCAGCAGCGCTACGCACAGGGCGTTGAGAACATCCTGACGGTCCTGGAAGCGCAGCGGCAGCGCCGGATCGCAGAGGAAGTATTGGCGATCCTGAAAGGTCAGATTTGGATCACTCGGGTCAATCTGCATCTGGCCCTGGGAGGCGATTGGGCCGGCCAGAGCTCCGAAAAGCAGGTGGCGCGGGAACAGCCGGAAACGGCCAAGTGAACCATGAATGGGGGTGAGTATGAAGCCATGGACAGTTGCATGCTGCTTACCTGCACTGGTGATCGCCTGGTCGGTGCTGCTGAGTGGATGCACGAGCCGGGAGGAATATCGCCGGGATGTCGGCCTGTCGAGAGAGGCGGCGTATCGACAGTGGGAGGGCCGCCAGAGCCGTGAGAATGACCTGCAGCCGCGAATCAGCGGCAAGCTCGGCGTCGAGGACTGCATCAAGCTGACGCTGGCCCACAACAAGATGCTCCAGCGGGCAGCGGAGGAGCGGAATGTGGCGTACGGAGCGAATCTCAGTGCCCGCGCCGCGTACCTGCCGAACGTCGGGCTGTCGGGCCAATACCTGCGGAAGGATGAGGCCGTCTCCCTTTCAATCCCCGGCCTGCCCCCGGTTCAGTTCAGCACGCTGGACAACTACTCGGCGGTCCTGAATGTCACGCAGCCGATCTATGTGGGCGGCGCCATTTCGGCGAGGGTACAGGCCGCCCGGCTGCTGTCCCTGCTCACCGATCAGGTGATTCGGGCCGCCGTGCAGGACGTGGTGTACTCGGCCGAGACCGCCTACTACGAACTGCTGCTGAGCCAGCACCTGGTCGAGGTGAGCACGGACGCCGTGCGATCCGCGAAGGTGCACTTGGAGAACGTTCAGCAGAAGCGCGCCGGCGGCGTGGCGTCGAACTTCGACGTCCTGCGGGCGCAGGTGGAACTGTCCAACTTCGAGGCCGACCTGATCCGCAGCAAGAACGCGATCAACATCGCGCGGGCCAACCTCATCAAGATCATGGGAATCTCGCAGGACAGCGATTTCACGCTCTCCGATGAGTTCGTATTCGCGCCGCAGCGCGTGTCGATGGAGGAGGCGGTCAAGACGGCGTTTACGAACCGGCCCGACCTGTACCGGCAGGAATACCAGATCCGCCAGCAGCGGGAGCAGCTTCGGATCGCGCGAAGCCGCTACCTGCCCAACGTCAGCGGCTTCTTCAGCAATACCTGGGCCAACCCCAATCCTCACTCCGTCACCGTCGCCGACAGGTGGGGCAACGCCTGGCAGGCGGGCGTCCAGGGGATGTGGCCGATCTTCGACGGGTTCCAGCGCGAGGGCGACGTGATTCAGCAGAAAGCACGGCTCAAACAGGCGCAGATCGACCTGGTGGACACGGAAGAGACGGCCCTGTACGAGCTGACCCAGGCGCTGTTGAGCATGGAGAACGCGGAGGAGTTCGTGCAGTCGCAGCAGTTGAACCTGACGCGGGCGACGGAAGGGCTGCGCCTGGCGGAGGTCGGCTATCAGCAAGGCGTCAATACGCAGGTGGAGGTGACCGACGCGCAGACGGCGTTGACCACCGCGCGTGTGAATTACTATCAGGCGATCTACTCCCATGTCGCCGCCAAGCTCGCGCTGCAACGGGCGATGGGCACAATCGCCAGCGGGGTGGCGGCGGATGGGTCGCAGGTGCAGGCCGTGGACAGGAGCGAGCACGATGAGAATGGTTAGCCGCACACTGTACTGGATGACGGCGATCGCTGCCGTGTTTGTCACGTGCTGGCTGGGGTTCGTGCGCAAGCCGCCGGCGGCGCCGGTCGCCGAGCGGGTCGTGCCCGTCGAGGTCGAGCCGGTCGGCGCCGGATCGATCGAGCAGACGGTCGAGCTGACCGGCTGGATCGTGGCCAACAAGCGTGTGGAGGTGGCCTCGAAAGTGGCCGGCCGGGTCGAGTCTCTGTCGGTGCAGATGCCCGACGGGAGCCGCCAGCCGGTGGAGGTCGGCCTGTCTCTGACGCGGGGTCAGCCATTAGCCGTGATCGATCACGATGTGCATCTGGCGCAGGTGGCGGCCGCCGAGGCCGAGGTCAAGGCCAAGCAGGTGCAATTAGAGGAAGCCGAGCGCGAGAGCAAGCGGGTGGTCGGGTTGTTCGAGGGCGGCTCCGTCACGGAGCAGGCGCGGGATCAGGCGGGGACGGCCGCCAGGCTGGCTGCGGCCGGTCTGAGCCTCGCCAGGGCGAACCTTGAACTGGCAGAGATTTCGCTGCGTGAATCCACGATCACCGCTCCCATCGACGGGGTCGTCACGGCCAGGCACATCGACGAAGGCAACCTGGTCGCCCAGGGGCAGCGTATCATCAGTCTGGCGGATATCAAGACGGTGAAAGTCCTGGCGGCGGTGCCGGAACGGTACTCGCCGCAACTCCGGCAGGGCGTACCCGTGAAGATCGGCCTGGATGCGATCAAGGGCCGCGAGATCAATGCCGAGGTATATTCGGTGTACCCCGCCCTTGACGAGAAGACGCATAGCATCGAGATCGAGATCCGGGTGCGGAACGACGATCTGCAGGTTCGGCCGGGCATGTTCGCCCACGTCAAGCTGATCCTCGACCACAGGGACAACGCGGTCGTCGTTCCCCGCGACGTTATCCTTGGCGGCAAAATCGACCCGCCCTATGTGTACGTGGTGGAGAACGGCCTGGCAAGAAAATGCATCGTGGGGGTCGGACTGACGGATGCGACGCGATGTGAGATCACCAGCGGCCTGCAGAGCGGCGCGAGTCTCGTCGTTAACGGGATGCACCTGCTCGGCGACGGCGTCCGCGTCGAAGTCGTGCGGCTTGAGGACATCCAATGAGGTTGGCTCAATTCTCCGTCAATAAGCCCGTGACGACCCTGATGATCTTCGTCGCGACCGTCGTGCTGGGCCTGGCGTCGCTGAGGCTGCTGGGCATCGACCTGCTGCCCGAATTGGAGATCCCGGCCATCTCCGTCGTGACGCTCTACGAGGGGGCCGGGTCGGAGGAGATCGAGACGCTCATCACCAAGCCGTTGGAGGACATCCTCAGCACGATCTCCGGCGTCGACCACGTGCTGTCGGTCTCCAAGGAGGGGACATCTTCCATCACCCTGAAATTCAAGTGGGGCCAGAACATCACGGAGGCGGCCAACGAGGTGCGCGAGAAACTTGACATGGTCAAGGACAATCTGCCGGACGAGGCGGAGACCCCCGTGGTCTTCAAGTTCGCCATCGACATGTTCCCGATCATGATCATCGGTGTTACGGCGGGGGACAGCTACCCGCGTCTGGAGAAGATCGTGGAGGACCGGATCGCCGATCCGCTCAAGCGGGTCAGTGGCGTGGCCTCCGCGGCCGTGCACGGGGGTCTGGAGCGCCAGATCCGCGTCGAAGTGGATCGTAACCGGCTGGCCTCCCTGAACCTGTCCATCGAGCGGCTCGTGCCGATCCTGGCCTCGCAGAACATCAGCGTGCCGGGCGGCAGCATCCGGAGCGGCTACAAGGACTTTCTCGTGCGGACCCCGGAGGAGTTCGCCAGCCCCGAGGAGGTCGGCGAGGTCGTCATTGCGGCCCCGGACGGAGTCCCCGTCAAGCTGAAGGACATTGCGGAGGTTCGGGACTCTTTCAAGGAGCGGAGCTACGATGTCCGGCTCAACGGCAAGCGGGCCATGGCCGTGATGATTCAAAAGCAGAGCGGCGGCAACACCGTCGAGGTCGCACGGGCCGTACGCGCCAAGCTCCAGGAAATCGCCAAGGGCCTGCCCCCGGACGTGGAGGCCAAAGTCGTCATCGACAACGCCGAATTCATCATGGCCTCCGTGGTCAACCTGCGCGAGAACGTCCTGTGGGCGATCCTGTTCGTCTTCTTCGTGATCCTGTTCTTCGTGGGCAGCCTGCGGGCGAGTCTGATCGTGGCGACTTCGGTCCCGACCTCGCTCATCATCACTTTTCTGCTGATGTACGTGGCGGGGTACACGATCAATACGACGAGCCTGGCGGCGCTGGCCATCGCCGTGGGTGAGGTCGTCGATGCATCGATCGTCGTCGTCGACAACATCCACCGGCATCGCCAGAAGGGCCAGAGGCTGCGGGAAAGCGCCATCCACGGCACGAACGAGGTGGGCGTGGCGGTGATGGCCTCGACGCTGACGACGGTCGCCATTTTCGTGCCGGTCATGTTCGTCGGCGGCATCACGCAGATCCTGTTCGGGCAGTTCGCGATCATCGTGACGATGTCGCTCCTCGCCTCACTGATGACGTCGCTGATGCTCGTGCCGATGCTCTGCTCGAAGTTCCTCCGGAGCGACGAGGCGGGCGGCGAGGCGGCCCTCGGCTGGTTCTACCGCTGGGGCGAGAGGGTCCTGGTCTGGATGGAGAGCGGCTACGTCCGATTCCTGACCTGGTCGCTCCGCAATCGAAAGGCGGTGCTCGTCACCTGCGTGCTGATCTTCCTGTGGTGCCTGAGCCTGACCATGTTCGTCGGGCGCGAGTTCTTCCCGCAGGAGGACCAGAACCAGATGGCGGCGGAGTTCGAGCTGCCGGTGGGGACCCGGTACGAGCGGGCGGGCCTCGTGGGCCAGCAGATCGACAAGATCGTGAGCAAGCACGTGCCGGAGAGCGAGCACGTCTACGTGCGGTGGGGCGTGGTCGATGAAGCCGGCGCCGAGCTGCTGCTCGGCGGCATGGAGACATATACGGGAACGCTGTTCATCAAGCTGGTGGACAAGGAGAAGCGCGATGCGTCGCCGAAACAGCTCATCGAGCGGCTGCGCCCGATCGCCGACCGGATTCCCGGCACGGTCTTCCGCTACGGCATTCGCGACCCATTCGAGGAGATGATCTTCGGCACGGGCGGGGCGCTGTCGATCGAGTTGTACGGCCATGACATGGACCAGGCGATTCACTACGCCGAGCGGGTGCAAAAGGCGGTCTCCTGCATCCGGGGCGTCGAGGATGTTACGGTCAGCCGGAAGAAGGAGAAGCCGGAGATCAAGGTGATCGTGGATCGCGCGAAAGCCTCCAGGCTGGGCCTGGATGTCCGCACGATCGGCAAAGCTGTGGAGACCATGTTTGCCGGCACGACGGCTACGAGGTACCGCGAGGCCGGGGATGAATATGATGTGGAAATCCGGCTGCGGCCGGAGGACCGGGAGCGGATTCAGGACCTGCGGGACGTGTACCTGAACTCTCCGCTGGGCGGCCAGGTCTGTCTGGCGAATTTCGCCGAGATCGAGCAGGGGTACGGCCCCAGCCGGATCGAGCGCAAGGACCAGGCCCGCTACATCACGGTCGCCGGCCAGATTCGCGGACGCGACCTCGGCTCGGTGGCGAAGGACGTTCGGGCCGTCCTCGCGAAAGTCCCAACGCCGCCGGGATTCAGCTACAAGATCTCGGGAGCGGAGGAGCAGAGGCAGGAGGCGTTCCGGCTGTTGATACTCGCCGTGGGGCTGGGCATGGTCCTGGTCTACATGGTCATGGCCTCGCAATTCGAGTCGTACCGCGACCCATTCATCATCTTTCTGTCTGTGCCGTTCGGCATCGTCGGGGTGACCGTAGCGCTGGCATTGACCGGGATTCCCATGAGCATCGTGACGTTCATCGCGCTGATTCTGCTGGTGGGCCTGGTGGTCAACAACGGGATCGTGCTCATCAGTTTCATAGGGATTCTCCGCCAGCGCGGCTACGACACACTGGCGGCAATCGTCGAGGGGGGTCGCAGCCGGTTGCGGCCGATCCTGAGCACGACGCTGACCACGCTGCTGGGCCTGGCGCCGCTGACCATCTCGCGGGGATCGGGCTCGGAGGTCTGGGGCCCGTTCGCCATCGCCAGCATCGGCGGCATGACGCTCAGCACGCTGATCACCCTGGTCCTGATGCCGACCTTGTACAGCCTGTTCGAGGGCGTGAAGACTACGGACGTAACATAGGGGAGAGTTGTGAAGGCGGTCCTGATCGTACACAGTGCGGCGATTGACGTGGATGTCAACGATCTGTTGAAGTCGGTTGGCATCGACGCCTATACCCGATTCACGGACGTCCTCGGCCAGGGGCATCGCAGCGAGCCCCACCTCGATACCGAGGTGTGGCCGGGAGTGAATTCGGCGACCCTGGCGGTGGTCGATGACGACAAGGCCCGGGCCGCCATGGAACGCGTCCGCGCTATGCGACAGACCCTGGGCTCGGAGGGCATCAAAGCCTTCTTGTGGGAAATACAGGATATTACCTAGGCCGTGTGCTCGGCAAAATGGAAATGGGGCGTATATGATGCAGGGAGACCAGTTGTGGATTTCCTGTGCGTCCGGGGCGGCGGCAGGACGTGAAGCGTGAAAGGGTCAGGGCTTCACGAAAGGGGCGGTGAGATATGGAAATGACCACGACGCAGAAGCCGAACATCCAGATTGCCTCCGATCCCGAGGAGCTTGCAGAGCAGGCCGTTCAATTCTTCGTCTCCGTGGCTCGCGAGGCAATCGACTCACGCGGCGGCTTTCACGTAGCGATCTCCGGCGGGCACACGCCGCAGCGATTCTTCGAGCACCTGGGCGAGGATCCGGACGCGCGGTCTCTGGCCTGGGACAGAGTGCACGTGTTCTGGGTGGATGAGCGGTACGTGCCGCCCGACTCGCCGCACAGCAACTACAAACTGGCGGCCGACACATTTTTGACCAGGGTCAACATTCCGCAGGACCACGTGCATCAAATCCCGACCCGATACAAGGACATCCGGGCCGCCGCACGCTCGTACGAGAAGACGATCCGCAGGGTGTTCCGCTTACAGGACAGCGAGAAGCCGGAATTCGACCTGGTCGTCCTGGGCATGGGAGTGGACGGCCACACGGGATCGCTGTTCCCGAACACCTACGCACCGTTCGATGTCGATGAGCTGGTCTGTGCCGTGTACATGCTGGACGATACGCTCAACCGGGTGACGCTGACGCATCCGGTTCTGCTGGCGGCCAGGCGCCTGGTCGTGCTGGTGTCCGGGCGTGAGAAGGCGCAGACGCTGAAGGAAGTACTGACCGGCGAGCCGGACGAGGTGAGATTTCCAATTCACATGTTGTGGCCTGCTCTGGACAAGATCACCTGGCTCGTTGACCGCGACGCGGCCAGCCTGATAGCCGGCGAGCAGTGATGCGGCACTAATCCGGGATGATCAGCTTTGTCCCCGGCTGAATCTTGTTGGCATCCTTGACGGTGTTCTTGTTCGCGTCGAGAATCTTCCGCCAGTTGTTGGGCGTGCCGTAGTACTGCTGCGAGATCGTGGACAGGGTTTCCTCTTTGCGGACGATGTGGAATCGGATCGTCTTGATCTTCTCGGGCAGCTCGTACGCCGCCAGATTCTGCGTCGGGCCCGGCGGCGCCGGTTGCGGATTTGAGACTTCAGGTTGCGGACTGTCGGCGCGACCTGAATCCACGGCGGGTTCGGGAGTTGCAGCGCCCGGTCCGGGGTTCTGCGAAGTGGCCTTTGCCGATCGCATCATCCTTGCTTCCGGGCTCAGGCCCGGCCGGGTCGCCACCCAGATCAGGGCGATCACCGCCAGCACCAGCCCCACGACCAGTCCTGTCTTATAGTCCCTGTGCATATCGCACAATCCGTATCCCTCTTGCGCCGGAGGGCCATGGCCTGTTCAGCCCTCCGGCTTGCCGAGTCGCCGCGCTATGCCTCTTTGGATTTCGACCTGGCGAACGCCAGAAGCACCGGGGCCGAGATCCCGATGGAGGAATAAGTACCGATGACGATGCCGGTCAGGATCGCGAAGTTGAAGCCTCTCAGGCCGGGTCCGCCGAAGATGTAGAGAACCGCCACGACCAGCAGAGTCGTGGTTCCGGTCAGCAGCGTTCGCGACATCGTCAGGTTGATGCTGTCGTTGATGATCTCCGGCGTGATGGTCGTCTCCCGGGTCCCGCCGCGCCTTCTGACGACCGTACGAATACGGTCATAGACGACGATGGTGTCGTTGATGGAGTAGCCCAGCAACGTCAGGAAGGCGGCAATCATCACCAGGTCGATCTTGAACCCGGAGATCAGCAGGGCCTGGCCGATCGGCGTTGCCGCAATGTACGTGCAGGCGCTCACCATGCCGACGGAGACGCAGGTATCGTGGAAGAGCGTAACCACGCCGCCGAAGCCATAGCGCCAATCCAATTGCCACCGGACGGCGATGTAGGAGAACATGACGGCCAGCGACAGCACGATGGCGATCAACGCCTTCGTTTTCGCCTCGGACCCGACGAACGGATCGATCTGGGTCACGCGCGGAAGCGAGGTTTCCCGCTGGGCCGCCTGGACGACCCTGGCCTTTTCGTTGTTGACGAATTGCGACCATTCTTCCGCGGACAGTTGCCGCAGTCCGGCTTCCGGCTGTGCACTGACATAGGTGAATGCGCTCACCGGCCCGGTGGTCTCCAGGGGTTTGAAGCCGGCGCCGAAGAGCTGGTAGGGGTACCACGCCAGGTCCTGCGTATCCGGGCGGAACCGCAGGTCCTTCAACCGCTGGTCGATCTCCTGCCTCAGGGCCGGCCTGCTCAAGGTCACGTCCATCTTGATACCGCCGATGTAGTCCGCCAGCTCCGGGTAGGTCTCCACCGTCGTGGCGGTGATCTTGTCGCTGGCGGCAATCGTCGGCTGGAGGTTCTGCTGAATCTCCAACTGCCCCTCGAAGGCCTTGCGGACCGCATTGGGGACGACTTCATCGACCTTGGGGTCGGAAACCTGGGCGTCCGGGAAGGAGGCCTTCAGCAGCGCCTGGACCGTGCTCGGATTCACAGGGCTGGTGACAATCTCAAAAGACCGGTTTGCGTCGGCGGCGACCTCGAAATCGCCTATCCGTCGCTGTTGCTGCGACTGTCCCTTCTGGATGGCCGCCCTGACGGTTTCGGCCGTCTGCGAGCTGCCCTCAGGGAAGGTAACCATCGTCAAAAGCCTGTTGGCCGCCGGCGTACTGATCTCATACTGGTCGTACACCTTCTCTCCGTTGGGTCCTTTCTTACCCGGGATTGGCTCGCCCACGCTATATACGGTGACGGTCCCAAGATCGGAGTTCGTCAGGTTCTCGGCGATCTTGACCATGCGATCTTCGACTTCCTGGCGGGTGAGTGACACTTCCGGCTTCAGGTTGATCTGCACGCTGGTGCCGCCGGTGAACTCGATGCCGTACTTGGATTTGTCCCGCGCGAGGAAGAGCGAGAGGCCGCCGATGACCAGGACGGCGGAGAGCGGGAAGAAGTATTTGCGCTTGCCCATCCAGTCGATCTTGGGCACGCGAATCAGGTGCAGCATCAGGAGGCGGTCTTTGAGGATTCGCTTGGAGACCAGGAAGTCGAGGACGACCCGGGTGACGAAGACGGCGGTGAACATGCTCGACCCCAGGCCGAGCATCAGCACGATGGCAAAGCCCTTGAGGTCTTCCGTGCCGACGTAGTAGAGGATCGCCGCCGCCGCGATCGTCGTCAGGTTCGAGTCGAGAATGGTGGTGAAGGCCCCTTTGTACCCCTCCCGGATCGCCAGGAACAGGGACTTGCCCTGCTCCTGCTGCTCGCGAATGGCCTCGAAGATCAGCACGTTGGCGTCGACGCTCATGCCGATCGTCAGGATCGTGCCGGCGATGCCAGACAGGGTGAAAGTCGCACGCAACAGGACCATGAACGCCAGCGTGAACAGCACGTTCATGAGCAGGGCCGCGTCGGCGATCATGCCGCCGACCAGGTAGTAGCCGGCCATGCACGTGACGACTCCGATCACGCCGATGATGCCCGCCTTGATTCCCTTGGCGAGGTTGTCGGCACCGATGGACGGTCCAATGATCCGTTCCGAGATCGGCTGCTCGATCAACCGGGCGGGCAGCGAGCCGGCGTTGAGCTTGTTCACCATGTCGGTGACTTCGGTCTGCGAGAAGGTGCCCATGATGATGCCGCTCTGCCCGATTGGATGCTCGGGGTTGATCTGCGGGGCGGAGATGGCGAGGCCGTCCAGGAGGATAGCCAGGGGCCGGCCGCCGTTCCTGCTCGTGATGTCCCAGAAGAGATTGCCGCCCCGGACGTCGAGGTGGAACCCGATGGCTCTTCTGCCCATGTCGTCGGAGGTTGGATACGAGTTGTCCAGCTTCCAGTCACGGCCGGTCGGGGTGTGGAGCATCATCTCGTTCGGTTTGTTGCTGGCCAGCACGTAGAACTTGTCGCCGAATGGGCCCACGATAGTCGTCTGGTCGTGCCATTCCTTGATGTCCTCGATCTGCACCCAGACATAGCTGCTGTCGGAGGCGAACTTCGGTCCCTTCTCGGTCAGGGCCTGCGTATACCGCTCGATCTCACTCTGACTCAATTCCGTCCGGCCAAGGGTCGGCAGAATGCGGAATTCCAGAATGCCGGCGCCTTTGAGCATGCGTTTCATGTCGCTCGGGTCGTCGAGCCGGCCCTGGAAGGGCCGATACTCGTCGTACAGGGCTACGACCTTGGCGATTTGACCTTTGCGGTCGGGGAACTGCGCTTCCAGCTCGGCGAGACTCTTCGCCCGGCGGTCGGAGCCCGCCTTCAGTTCGAGCACGTAGTTGATCTGGTCCTGGGTCAGGTTGAGCCGGGCCAGCCCGCGCTTGGCGGTGTCGTACTGGTCGTTCAGGCCGGTGGTTTCCGTCGTGAGACGATCCTGGGCATCCGCCAGCTCTGCGCACGTCTTGACGTACTCCGTCACCAGCGGGATCTGCTCCTCGGAGCCGAGGAAATCCTTCAGGGTCTTCGGGAGTTGCTCGTCGTTGAGCTTGGCCCAGTCCTTTCGGTTGGCCTGGATGCGGTCCAGCTTCAAGCTTGCCGCAGATATCTTCTGTTCGAGGTCCTTGACCTTCGCGGCCGAGCTGTCCCTCTTCTGCTGGAGCGCGGTCCGCTCGTCGTGCACCGAGGCGAGCTTCTGAAGGACGTCCAGACGGTTCGGATCGTCCTGGGCGATCTTCGCGAACTCCTTGGTTCGTGTCTCCAGCGGCTGCTGGAGCAGGCGCATGATCGTGGCCGAGTTCACGTTGCTGCTGAGCAGGTCGTTCAGGGCGGTCTCATACTGCTCCCTCTTGGTCTGAGTCTCCTTGCTGGCCAGAGGCATCTGGATTTCAAATCGCGTATTCCCCTGGGGACGCCACACAAGGTTCTGAATGTTCGCCGGGTCGATCCGGCGCCGCAGAACGGTGACCATCCTCTGCGACAGGCCTCTCTGTGCTTCGGCGCTGAGGCCCTCGGTATTGATGGCATAGATCAGGCTGGTGCCGCCGGCCAGGTCGATTCCGGGCTTGAGCGACTTGCTCGGCGGATACAGGACCCACGCCGCCGCAGCGATTAAAACCACGATCAGAGCAAATTTTGGCAGCAGATTTTTGTTCATAGCTATTCCTACTCAGTGAGCCTCCAGAACCAACCTTACTTCGGCTATCAGCCGCAAAAGCCCTTACTCTTTCTCTTTGCCTTCCTCCGAGAGGTTCTTGCTGACCGCCGATGTGCTGACGCGGAGTTTCGTGTTGTTGGACTCATCCACCTTGAGGACGACCTCGTCCCCTTTGACTTCGACAACCGTGCCGAAGATTCCGCCGATCGTGCGGACGCGGTCGTTCTTCTTCAGCGACTGCACCATCTGGCGATGCTGCTGTTGCTGGCGTCGGGGGCCCCGGAACAGCAGAAAATACATCACGACGAAGAGGAGAACGAGGAAAATGAGCTGGGTGGAGAAGAACGAGGTTGAACGCTGGCCGCCGGCCGCCGGGGCGTTGGAGTCGGAGACCTGGAGGGTCGTTCCGGTACCGCCGCCGGGCTCCGATCGGATCTGCGAAGGGGCCTCGTTGGACTCCGCCTGTGCCAAAATCCATACGTTTTCCATGATGGGTTCCTTTCCAAGGACCACGCCGTAAACCAGACAGCCTATATCACCGGAGCGGAATTGTCAAATTCAAATGAGATTCGCTGTCCAAAAAGCGCGGGCTCACGGCTCGTTATCGGTCCTTGCGTACCTCTCGATCCGGCCGGCCGCCCACCCGGCGAAATCGCCCCGCTCGATATGCTCCCGAATACCGGTCATCAGTCTCTGATAGAACCTCAGGTTGTGCAGCGACAGCAGAATCGGGCCGAGCATCTCGCCACTGTTGAAGAAATGCCTGATTGCCCCCCGTGTGAAATGCCGGCAACCGTAGCAATCGCAGCCTTGCTCCACGGGCTCCTTCGAGTCGCTATGGACAGAATTACGCAGGCGCAGCGGGCCTTGTTCTGTGAAGGCGAAGGCGTTGCGTCCGTTTCGCGTGGGCAGGACACAATCGAACATATCGACCCCGGCCCGAACGGCGGCGAGGATGTCGGCGGGCATGCCGACGCCCATGAGGTACCGCGGCCGGTCTGTCGGCAGCAGGGCGGCGGTCAGATCGACGGTGGCGATCATGTTGTCGTGGCCCTCCCCGACGCTCAGGCCGCCGACCGCATATCCGTCGAAGCCGATCTCCACGATCCGGGCGGTACAGAGGCGGCGAAGCTCGGGATCGATGCCGCCCTGGACAATGCCGAAAAGTAGTTGCCGGTTGGCGATTGGCAGTTGGCAGTTGGCCGCTGACGACTGAGAACCGAGAACTGAAAACCGGTCTTTGCATCGTTTCGCCCACGCGATGGTTCGTGTCACGGCTCTGGCCAGCCGGTTTTTCTCCACGGGGAACGGCGTGCACTCATCGAAGCACATAATGATGTCGGCGCCGAGCCGGTTCTGAATCTCGATGGCGATTTCCGCGTTCAGGTGCACCCGGGCGCCGTCAACGTGGCTGGCGAATTCGACTCCCTCATCGTCGATCCGGGTCAGTGCGCTGAGCGAGAAGACCTGGTAGCCGCCGCTGTCGGTCAGGATAGGATGGTTCCAGGCCATCAGCCTGTGCAAACCTCCCAGGTGCTCGACCGCCTCGACGCCGGGCCTGAGCATCAGGTGGTAGGTGTTTGCCAGAACGATCTGAGTTCCCGTCTGTTCGAGCAGCTCGGGGAGGATCCCCTTGACGGCACCGGCGGTGCCCACGGGCATGAAGGCGGGCGTTTGAATCACGCCGTGCGCCGTGCGGAGGACCCCACGCCTGGCGGAACAATGCGGATCGACGTTGAGCAACTCAAAACACGACATTCAGATGCACTCGATACAATAGAGAAATCAGCGACCAGGATCACCGGATGCAGGGTTTCACCCGCAGACCGTTCGCTCCTCTGAAAAAGCGCGGCGCTAACATGTAAGGTGGGTTCTCAACCCACGCGTCAAGGAACGCTTTGCTCGGATAACCGCGTGGGTCAAGGACCCACCCTGCGAGCGGCCCAAGGCCATTTTCCGTCCTCTTGCGGTGGCGCCCGAGGGCCCACGAACGGCTTCGCCCAGGGTGACAAGCGGGGCGCACGAACTAACTACAATCGCTCTCAATAGAGGCTCACAATCTGCGAGCCTGGGTAGTAGTATTGGAGGATCTCATCGGCGTTCTTGCCGAGTCTGGCCAGGCCCTCGGCGCCGCACTGGCACAGGCCGACGCCGTGGCCCCAGCCCCGGCCTGAGAGGAACGCCCACCCGTCGCCCCAGGGGACGATATTGCAGGCCGTGCTCTTGATCCGCCGGCCCGTCGGATCAATCGCCAGACGCAGGTCCTCTGCCCGCAGCGTGTCGGTCTTGCCCGTGGCGCCGATGAGCTTGACCCTCGCCAGCCGCGAGAATTGCAGGTAGTCGCGCTTCTCGGTGACCGTGATCTCCTTGACCTCGCCAAGTGCCTCGAGCTTGGGGTACCTCTCCACCAGTTGCCGCGTGACCATGCCGCGATCGAATTGGACCATGGGCCAGAAGAACGAGCCCAGCCTGGCAACGTCCTTGCAGTAGGGGCAGGGCACTCCCGCCAGCGGGGCGAACGAGTCGCCGAAGATGTCCGCGCTGTCGGTTGTGTGTCCGCCGCAGATGGAGCTGTAGTACGCGGGGAACAAGCCGCGGGCAACGAAATCCGATCCGAACTGGCCCTGGGACTGCCGCCCCGGAATGGTCAACACCCTGCCGGAAGTGGTATTGACCGCGGTCCAGACCAGCGAAGACTCCGCCTGGACGCCGCCGTACACCTGGTTCGCCTGGGTTCGGCTGACGTCCCAGTTCCGAGTCGTTCCGAATCGGCTGCTGATATACAGGCAATAGGTCCTCGCGGCGATGGCCTGCGCCTTCAATGCCTCCGGCTCCCAGTAGTCGGGCATTTCCTCGCCGACCACGCCCGCCAGGTACGGCTCAAGGGGGACCACATTGATCGCGTCGAATCCGCGTCCGGTCGAGTTGACAATCAGTTGCAGCTTGCCGCGATAGCTGGTGCCGTTGAAGGAAAAGATGTGCGGGCGTTCCGGGCTGAGAATGACCTCGTTGCCGGGCAGCGGCGTTCCGTCGAGCACGAGCCGGCCGTCGGCGAGGACGATCCTGGCCGGCTGGTCCGGTGGCCGCGTGGAGTAGGCCGCCGCCCCGGTGACGGGACCTGGGCCTCCCTGATGTACGGCGATGGAAGACGGCGCCGTCACCGTGCACTCGCCGGCGTTGGCCGCCAGAAGGACCCGGACCCAGAACTGCGGATCGGCATCCATCTGCGGCGTCGGCCGAACCGTTTGCCGCTGCTCGCACCCGTGGAACAGAATGACTGTCAGGAGGATGCACGCGAAGCTGACGGAGCAGGACCACAGCCAGTAATGCCGTGACCTCGGACCCGGTCCTTCAGGCAGGGGGCCTGGCAACAGGTTGTCGCCCAACCGTGAATCCATCAAACAGGACTGTGCACGCTACGGGTCTCAATCCAGACTGCGAAGCGACAAGCCGAGATTGGCCAGCACCCGCTTGATCTCGTTGAGACTTGTCACGCCGAAGTTCTTGCAGCCCAGGAGCTCGGCGTCCGTCGTTCGAGTCAGCTCCCCGAGGGTGCGAAGGTTCAGTTTCTGCAAACATTTGCGGGAGCGGACCGACAGTTGCAGGTCGTCGACGGACTTATTGAGCAGGCCCTGGTTCTCCACAGTCTCGGCACCGGGCACGGCTTCCGTCTGGAGCTGCTTGTCCTCGATGGCCATACCCAGGTGCAGACTCTTCTGATCGAGAATCGCCTTGATCTCCCGCAGCGAGGTCTCGCCGAAGTTCTTATACGATAGGAGCTCGGCCTCCGTAATGTTGAGCAGATCGCCGAGCGTCCGGATATTCATTTTCCGCAGGCAGTTCCGGCTGCGCACCGACAACTCGAAATCGGAGATCGGCGTCTCGAGGATCTGGTTCTTGCGCGTTCGCTTCTTTTCCTTTTCCTCGTCGTAGAACATCGTCTTGGAGCTCTCGATGTCCTTCTTGAATAGCCCGGCGCGCGGGTGGTTGGGGTGGCAGTCAAGGACCTTCTCCACGCAGGCGCCTGCCTTACTGAATTCTCCGTGGTCCTCGTACAGCACCGCCAGATTCAGCAGGGCGCTGACGTACACCGGCGAGGAGGCGACAACCTGCCGGTAGAGATTGATGGCCGTTTCCTCGTCGCCCCACAAGTCATGGCGATAGGCCAGGTGGAACAGGGCTCTCTGGTGCTGGGGGGCCAGCTCCAGGGCCGTCCTGTAATTGGCTGCGGCTTCCTCGTATTCTCCCTTGACCTCCTGCAGACGCCCCAGTTGGTAATGGTACTCGGCGCTGACATTTTCAAAGTTGGCGCAGGCCTGAATCTCCTTCGTCGCCGCGTCGAAGTCGCCGGCGTGCCGGTACGTCGCCGCCTTCTCCAGGCTCACGTTCAACGCTTCGGCACCGGCGTCCTTCGCCTTCTGGAGGTTATCGATGGCCTCTCTGTATCGCCCCATGCGCCGGTAGGTGAAGGCCAGGTACATGTACTTTTGCGTGCTGTCCTGGCCCTTGCGCAGCTTCTCCAGCGCCTCGGCGTACCTGCCGAGCATGAAAAGCCCGATTCCCGTCGCCAGAGAGGCGTGGCCGCCCGTCTTGCCACTGTTCTCCTCGACCTGCTGTGCAAACTTCGTCTGGTTCGCCTCGCTGGCGTGCACCGTGTGGGACAGCGCTCTCAATTCCTCCATCGAGGGCAGTTGGTCGCCGAAGAGATTGATTCCCACCTCAGCCGTCTGTTCCATGAATATGGTCTCCCATTCAGTCTATGACTCTCAGGGTCCAGGTCTCGATCAAAAACGCTTCGCTCAACTCAAATCAGCTCAGTTCCCTGTAGACCCCTGGTTTTGACGAGTTCGTATTATAGGAGTCGCTTCGCGGTTTGCAATAGGTATTTGTCGCCCCCCGGCAGCCACCGCCGGAAAGCCGCCATCGACGCGTTCCGGATGCCCGCGAGGGGCTGGCTCACCGAGCAAGCCGTTCCACGAGCGCTACCCAGTCCTTATCGGTATCCTTTGGCGGCTGGCCGATGTTGATTTTGCCCGGTCCCGACGCCGAGACGAGCATGCCGCCTTCCAGCGGGCCGCCCAACCGGGGATTATACCAGCGGATTCGGAACGTTCCCGTTGCGTCGCCGACATCCAGATTCGTCGTGCCGCCCGACGGCAGGTAGATTGCGTACGCCGTTCCCGGGTTCGCAAAGCAATAATCGTCCTCCGCCGAAGTCAGCTCGTCGTGATGATTCATATCCGCGAACGCCAGGTGGTCGCGGAAGAAGTCCAGGGCATATCTCGTCATGTCCCACATGTGGTCCCGGCTGCGCCAGTTCTCGCAATTCAGGTCGTTATCGGGGAACTGGTAGCCGAAATACCACTCGACGCCCGCCCCCCCGGCCATCAGGTTGCCCCACAGGTGCTTTCGTCGCACCTCGTCGTGCCAGTAATCGTCGTTGTCGGGCTTGACCCCCGTGCGCGAGGGCCCGATCTCGTCGAGGCAGACGATCCAGCGTCGCCCGGCGGCGTCGGAGCGGTCCACCCACTTGATCGTCTGTGCGTGCGTGTCGTTCGTTTGCAGCGAGGGGCCCTCGAAGTACTCGTACCCGAGCAGCGGCGCGTAAACCTCCTCGTACTTGCCCGGATAGGTGTGGCAGACCACCGGATGATCGTACGGGTCGAGGTCGTGAATGTACCGGCTGAAGGCCTTGCGCTGCTGGGTCGTGTTCGTGTTCTCCTCGCCGAGGTTCCAGACGAGGGCCGGATGGTGCGCGAAGCGGGCGATCAGCTCGCGGTAGTAGAGCCTGCGCTGGCGGCCGAGCTCGCCGCCGTCCAGGGCGTGGTCGTTCTCGGTCTCTTGCGTGACGACGTGGAGCATCAGGCCGAGCTTGTCCATGTGCGAAAAGACGATCTCCCACTGGGCCAGCTTGCTGCAATCGAACTGGAACTTGTCGTTGGGATCGATCCAGGGCCAGACGTCCTTGCCGTCCCCGCCATCGACGTTGTAGGTCAGGAAGTAGACGCTGTTCATGCCCTTGGCGGACAGGTAGTTCAAGGCGCCGATGATCCCCTTGCCCTTGTCGTCTTTCCACGTGGGGTCGCCGGGCCGCCAGTCCTGGATGTGCGGACGGTAGGTGTGGATGAAGATGCCGCCGGCGGCCTCGCCTTCGCGCGTCAGCTCCGCCGTATCGTAGGTCCCGTCGAAATCGATATAGGCCAGGAAGTTCTCCGGGCTGTCGGCCCCGCCTTTGAGAAAGTAAGACCCGGTGTAGGCAAACCGCAAGTATCGCTGATCGACGTACTGGAGGAGGCCTTGGCCACGGAAATCGCGGCCGGTCTTATCCGTCGGGCCGATCTCGAAAGAGCCCTTGGCCCCGTCGAAAGCGACCGACTCTCCGGTCGCACAAGGATCGATGGCGACATCTTTGCCGGCTCGAAAGGATGCGACGTAAGTCCATTGGCCCGGCTCGGGCGGCAGAAAGTGCACTTGCCACTTGTTGCCGGCTACCGAACCTGTCTGGCCGGCATCGCCGTCGGCCGCATAGAAGCCCGGCACGACGTACTGCTTGCCGGTCTGGGAGAAGGTGACCGACAGGCGGTAATCCAGGAAGGGATTCGGCTCGGCAGTCTCGCTCGTCTGGGGTCCGGCAAAGGTCAGCGTGACTGTATGCCACTGCTTCAATTCCCCGGAGACTACCCCTGTGCCGTTCCCGCCGCGAGGCCCGGTCGCACAGCCGCCCGCGACGATCAGACAAATGACGGATGGTAGAACGAACCTGCGTGCCAACATGCCGAAGCTCCTTGCTGCATAAGCATCCAACCGGTACGGGCGAAGGTTCTTCGCCCCTCCCGCCCCAGCATGTTATAGGCGAAATCGGAGCTTTGGCAACAGAATTCCACTCGCGCGCGGCTTGACCCGGCCCTTGGAAAGGGCCGGACCCTTGTAGTCTGGCCTCGGGTGGTCCCTGGCTTGTGCGCGGGCGCACCGGCTACAGCCCGCCGTCGTATCTGAATCGCTTGGCGTGCTCGTCCCTCACCAGAGCCAGATTGTGTTCGCCGACCTCTCCGGATTTGAGCTTGATCTTGAAGGGGACATACCATCGCTCATTGCTGCTCGCTGATTGGAACGGCTCGCCAATCTCGATGACCGTCAGGCCGCTGTAGTAGTCCTTCATGGCTTGCGGAACACCTGTCTGGGTCTCGAATTTGAGCACCTCATCCCAATCCTCATTGGCCCAGGCGGTCAAAAAGACGGTGGCGGCTTCTTTCGGCGTCATCTTTTCATATCGCTCGTTGTCCGGCAGGATTTGGAGCAGCACGGTCCGAATCACATCGGCAGGCAGCTCCAGCGTGAACAGGGCCGGCTCGAATTCGACGTTGTACTCCGCTTTGACGAGCCGGAAGACGAGAACGTCGTTGTCCTTGTCGTGCACGTAAATCTCGAGGTCCTCCAGCAGTCTCGTCTCGGCATCGAACTCATAGATCTTCAGGTGATCGGAGTCCCTGATTCTCTTGTTCCTCGAGTAATCCGTCTCCGGCACCTCCGATGGCACTTCGACGGTGATGACCATTTTCTCGCGGCCGTCCTCGCCGTACCGGCGGCTGGAGCTGAATTGGGCCGGGTGCTCTGATGCTTTGCTCGCTTCGCGGCTCATGACTTTGTCCAGCTCGACAAGAGCCTCGTCCCAGTACCGCCCGGGATCGGGGTCTTCCACTTCGTGGACCATGTTGAGGGATTTGTAGAACATGGAGGACTGCCGCCCGTCCATGACGACGACCCGGCCCGGTTCCTCCAGCCGCCATTTGCCCCAGGGATCGTCGGTGAACTGTTTCCAGAAGTCGATGGGCACGAAATCGAGGTCCAGGCGGATCAGCGAGAAGTTGTCGCCGGGCAGAGTGCGCATCTCCACTTTGACATGGAACGATTTCAGTTTTCCGAGGGCCTCGGCCGCCTGCTGGAAGATCACGGCGGCAGAGGCGGTTGAGGTCGATTTGACAAGCATGGTGACAGCCAGCCCTATCGCCAGGATGACGACGGCTGCTGCCGCCAGTCTCATTAGCGGGCTCTTCATGATGGTTCTCCTTGCAGCCGGCTGTCGGACAGCCGTTTGTGGTTTGGTTCGTTCCAGAACGTCGAGCAGGCAGCCGACGATCCTGTCATGCGTCCGGGCATCTGCCGGATCACGCAGGTCCCTTACGAGTTTGCGAACGTCTCTTGCAGGTTTCATAGTCACACCTGACCATTCAACATAGACCGCAGTCTGTCCAATCCGTACCGGTACCGGCTCCACGCCGTCTTGGCAGCCACGCCCTGCACGCGGGCGATCTCGCAGAATCTCAGGCCCGCCTGCAGGTGGAGCAGGACGGCTTCCCGCTGCTCATAGGGCAACTCGGCCAGGGCCGCCGCCAGGCGCTGCCGCTGCTCGCCGGCAATTGTCTCCTGGAGCGGCCCGCGCTGCTGTGATTCCACGGCGTGTGCCGCTTCAATCGACTCACCTGTGCGCCGGCGGTCTTTCCGCAAGTAATCTCGTGCACGGTTTGCGACGCATGTTACGAGGTAGCCCTTGAGGCTGCCCGTGAGCTCGAAGGTATCGATGGACTCGATGAGCCGGACGAACACGTCCTGCAGAACGTCTTCCGCCTGGCCGGTTCGGCCGAGCAGGCTCCTGGCCAGCGTCAGCAGATCGGTCTCATACCGGTCGTAGATCCGGCACAAGGCCCACCGGCTGCCCTGCTTGAGCCGCCATACGAGATATCGATCTTCAAGCCGCATCGTTGGTGACCTGACGTCAGAACCATCAACAATCACCAATATAACGCACGACGACAGCCGTTTCCTCTACCGGAGAAGGAGCATTTGCAGGCGGCGCGAACGGGAAAGGCCGGGGCTGAGCGGGCGCGGCTTTGGTCTGGCTGGCGTTCCGCGATTGTCGCCTGCTGCAAGGGTCGGGCGACCTGAATCCATCTTTGTGGCGGCTCCGGACCCTGCGGCTATTGAGCGAATACGCCGGTCAGCTCCGGGATGAAGATGAAGTCGGAGCTGGAGACCACGACGTTGTGGACCTGCACGGCCAGGACGTTGACGCCGGGCACGAGGTCGCCGATGTAACCGCTCAGATCGACCTGCTCCGGCGGGCAGGGGCCGTTCGGAACGCTCGTGCCGCAGCAGGCCTCATGATTTGTCGTGGCGCCGTCATTGTGCTTCGCGCCGGTTGCGACATATCGAGAGCTGATCTGGACGCCGTTGATATAGGCGATGTAGCCGTCGTCAGCGTCCATCGAGAAGTACAGACTCGTCAGTCTCGATGGGTCGTCGACGATGAAGTACCGGCGGGCATACACGCTGATGTACGAATTCCGCATGTCGCTCAGTTTCGTGGCGATGCGTTTCTCGTAGCCGCTGCTGGCCTCGTACCCGATAGGCGTGGGCCCCTCCAGCCACGTGCCGTCATCCAATGCCAGGCTGTTCCACGTGGCGGGGGGTTCCTGCGTCCCCTTGAAGTATCGCCACTTGTCCCCGTCGCGGACCAGCGGCCGGACGTCCCCGCATAGCCCCTTGTGCGTGATCCGCCCATATCCGGTCAGCTCCGCGTGGACGGGATTGCTCAGGGTCACGCGGATGTCGCAAAGGTCGATGCCCGCTGGAATCGCATACTGAATCTTCTGCACGGTCTGCCCGGGCACAAAGTGCAACGTGCCGCTGGCGAGTTGTCCATTGTCCGTACCGATCGAATAATCTACGGAGACTTCGCTGGTCGTAAAAGTGCTCAGGCGAACGGGGATTCCCTTGGCGAGCAAAGACAGGTCCAGGATGTCTTCGGGCACCGCAAAACCAATTCCCACCGTCTTGGCGGGGCAGGGCAGGAACGGCTCCAGCTCGGCAAGCTGACTCGGATCGGCCTGTGGATTCCAGACATGATTATTCGGGAAATCGGCATCCGGGGCGGTGAGCCAGTTGTCGTGGATATTCATCCGTGAGAGGTGAACCGTCCAGTTGTCCCAGGCACGGCCCCAGATGTCCCTCCGGTTGAACAGCAGAAGGGAATCGGTCACCTTCAGAAAGCCATTATAGCTCCAGTCGTAATTATCGCCGAAGCGGGCCCCGACGAGATTGCCCGTGCTGAAGCAGTGTACGGCGTTCACATCTGGCGAGCCGAACCCGCATTCGATTCCTTGCCCGCAGTTCAAAGCCACGGTATCCGTGGCCATGCGGCCTCCCTGCTCAGAGAAGGCCAGGGCCTCATGATACGTCGATTCAAACCAGCAGCGATCGACCGTCACTGAGCCGTTCGACCCGGAACCGGCGTCGATCCCGTCGTCGAGCGCCCAGCCGATAAGACAGCCGGTCACTGAGTGCGCGCCGCCGGTCAAGTAGAGCGCGTCATTATCGTTGTCCTCAAAGGGAGCGGTCGCGGAGGGGAACTCGATCAGTGCACAATCCACGAGCGTCACGGCCCCGCCGTTGTACTGGCCGGCACTGATGCATTTCTGGACCAGGCACCGCGTCATGGTCAGATAGCCGCCCTCGCCGTGACCCGCCTGGCCGTGATTCTCCACGATAGAACAATCGGTCAAAGTCACGCGGGCCCCGTTGGACACGAACAGCAGGGGCTGTTCGCCGCGGTGGCTGTGGCCGTGGCCGGGATTGTGGCTGAACCAGCTCGAATCGGCGCCGCTTCCGGTCAGAATCGTGCCGGTGAATTCGCCTTGCGACGCGCTCTTCTCGAAGATGAAGCCGCCCCAGGGCTTCGTTCTGTCCCGGCTTGTGAAGACTACGGGGCGCTCCACCGTGCCGTTGACGACGATGCGGCCCTCTACGGCGATCTCGATATCGGGATCGACCACGATGACGCTCCCGCTGCCGATGGTCAATGTCGCACCTGCTGCGATGGTCAGGGCCCCGTCGGCATCACCGGCGATACGAATCCGGGCGTTCTCCCCCCAGTCCGCAGAACTGGTGATGTCGGCTGAGACCGTCCGCCAGTTCGTGGCGCCTTCGATCACAATTTCCTTGGGCGCCGTGAGCGAGTGAATCCCGGCGGCATAGGAGAGGACGTTCGGATCAGCCTGGGCCGGCAGGAAGGCCGATCCCACGCCGCGCAGCAATTGAAGCGGGTGCTTCACAAAGCCAGCAGCCACGACCCTGCCGTTGACGCCGAGCCGATTGCCGGATGCGTTCTCGACCCGCGCGATGACGGGAATCTCCAGCCCCATGGGATATTCGGCGGGAGTGACGATGATCAGCTTGGCGCCGGCGAACTCAGACGCCGCAGAATCGATCATCGGGTAAGGGGTCCACGGCGGCAGTCCCCACTCGGAATCGCCCCGCGTCGAATCACGGACAATGAAGCGGACAATGACACTCTCTTCACTCCCCGAGGATTGCTTGTACCGGCTCACGGTCAATTCGTAATAGTCCGGCTCATTGACCTCCACGGCGACATCTACGGCTACCGGTTTGCCGTTCAATTCGGCGGTGTACGTGTACCCGGGCTCCGAGCGAACCGTAAGAGTGACATGGTCGGCGTAGACCTTTTGATCTGCGACGCCTTCAATCGTGATCGCGGCCAGGCCCGATGAGGCCGTTGCGAGCACACATAGCAGCACTACAGTCGCCTGGATGGTCCTCAGCCCCACGCCTGGCGATTTATCGGACGAACCAACAGACTTCTGCGAACATCTCATGAGTTATCCTCACTCCATAAGAGAGATCACACTCCAACCCAACAGGACGCCTGCCGTGACGGCTCTATTCTACCACATCGGGACATTTCCACCAAACAAAAGAGGCCGACCTTTCCTCGGCGGGGGGCATGACAAATCTGGGGCAGAGCACGTAGAAGCCTGTTAGCGGCGCCGGCAGGGCGTTTCTTCACCTTTCTCTGACGATCCGGGCGCCGCCATTTCGCCACCTGCTGGTTGGCTTTGTCTTGCACAATCCCCCGCGCTCGTAGTGACGCCGTCAGGCGTTTCTTCTTCGCTTGAGACTTCCTCTGCCATCGATTGGCTTTGTTTTGCACATTCGCTCGCGCTCGGAGTTCCGCCTTCAGGCAGGTCGTTATCGGCGTTCGCGTCCCCGCTCTCATAGGCTGTGCCGTGCACACCATCCCTCGGCAGGATTTGGCTTTGTTTTGCGGAATCGCTCATGAGCTCCCGGTTGGCGGGTGGCTGTGTCGCGGGCGTCCCGCCCGCGATCCGAAGGCGGGACGCCTTCGACACGTTTGCACCTTTGCCGGGTTCCTGGTCTTGTGTACGCTGGAGTTTTTGAAGCTCGTTCATGGTCCTGTACAGGCTGCTCTCGATCCGCCGCTCGTACATCAGCAGCCGGTCGAGGACCCTACTGTTGGCGAAGTCCCTGACGACCGTTTGCGCGAGAGCCGGATCGCCGTCACAGCCGCCGGAATCGCCCGCGTCCTGTTCTTTGCCCCGCAGCGACCGCGTGAACATCGCCAGCGGGCTCGATGTCTCCTTCGCCAGCAGGGCGTCGAACGCCTCATTCTGGAGTCGTTCCGCCCGTCTGAGCCGCCAGGCGAGACTGACGATCCGCTCGGTGAGCCTGGACTGCATCACCCCAGCCGGGTTCAGCTCCCAGAACACCTCCTCCCGATACTGGTTGAATTCCTCCTGGTTCTCCCCCCGAATGACATCGCATTGGGCCGACAGGCCGTGCTTGACGGCATTCTGCGCCACGGCCGCCTTCCCCTCGGCCGTACGAGGCCCCGTCGACTTCTGCGCGTTGAGACGATTGGCGACGATGCGTGCTTCCGAACTCATGATCCGGCCCTCCAAATCTATGATTTACCATTTCCGATTTACGATTGAGTTGCATGATTAGCATACACGCGTCATATAGTGCCTGTCAAACACAATATGGAATTATGCCCATATTTTTCTCCCGGCCGTGTGACACAGCTAAACCCTTGTCACTCAAGCATTTAGAGCTGCCAACCGCCAACTGACTACCGACAACCGGTTTTTCAGACACGGATTTCCGCGGATTCACACGGATTTGACGTTGTCATTCCCGCGAAAGCAGGAATCCAGGAAATCGCCGAACGGCGTCTCGATCCGCGGGGAGTCCAGGGGAATAGAATGGGGGTCAACTCGTGACGCTTGACGGACGGGCACTGATGGGGAATTCCTCTATTGATACTCGCGTCAAGTGCCAGGAGTTGGCCCCGCACGGAGACAAATAAAGCAGGCCGAGCCTTTGTCGGCCCGGCCCAGCGTACGCAGTTGGCAGACCACCTCCTTGAGCCGGCCCTAACGTGCCTGCTCTGGCGAGGTTCGAGGCGGCGTCTGTTTGACGCCGGCACTGCCCTGCGCAGAGCGGCCGGCTCTCGGGTCCTCTCCCTGAGTATAGTCACCCGGGATGTTCGGCTCGAAGAGGCTCGGCTCAAATTCGAAGTCCCAACGGAAGTTCTCCATGACGAACTTCTGCTGTTTCATCTGGCCGCCTTCCATCCCGAGCATTTCGACTTCAATCCGCACGGGCAGATCAGTCTGGACGTCCACCCAGAGGCGCATGATGCCGTCTTCGCCGACCATCTCGGGGCGCTTGCACTCGATACCCTCGGCGACGATGCCGTTGATCGTGTCACGTCCGAGCGTCGTGTAGTCGCCGGATAGAATCATCTTGAGCCATGTCCTCGGGTCATCCCTGTCGCGGCCTCTGGCGGCTTCCTCGTCGGAGAGATCGAACCGCCAGTACTTCTTCTGGTCCACGCGGATTTGCCAGGCCTCCTTTTTGGCGGGCAGCCTGTACCTGATCAGGCTCAACTTCCCATCGAGGAACATGTCGGAACGGGTTCCGTAGTCGTCGGCCACGTAGTTCTTCGAGGGCATGACGAGTTTCTTGTCTTGTGATTGGTCAATCTCCGCCGTCATATCGAACATGACGCTGGGGGTCTGCTCTGTCTTCGCCAGGACCTCCGCCCACGCCACGCCGGACTTGCTCCCGCTGCCCAGAAACTCAGACAGTCCCAGGACGGCGATGAGGACGACGGCCGCCGCTGCTATTGCTTTTGCGATTGGACTTATCATAATGATGCTCCTCGCGCTCGGCCTGGTTGCGGCCGAGACTTCGCCAGTTGCTTTCTCATGAGCCGCCAGTACCGCGTTCAGTACAGCCTCATCCATCTTCGGGTTGGTATTGACGGCTGCCTTATTGTTGAGGCGTTCTATGTCATCCGCAGGTCTCATTCTTCGAGCTCGCCATTCAATAGGGACCGCAGTTTGTTCATGCCGTACCGGTATCGGCCCTGGACTGTGTTGATCGATGCGTTCTGGATGGCGGCGATCTGCCGGAAGGTCATATCGCCCTGCATATACAGGCTGACGACTTCCCGCTGATCATACGGCATCTGAGCCATTGCTTCGCTGAGCCGCCGAAGCTCCTCGTTCAGAATGGCCCACTGTTCCGGCCGCCTTGCGCTGCAGATGACACCCTCTGCCTCGTCGAGGCCCGGCATCTCGTGCCTGAGCTGGTCGCGTCTGCGGTTGCGAATCCGGTTGGCGACGCAGGCCATCAGGTACTTCCTGAGGTCGCCGGCCAGCCGAATCCTCGCCGCCGACTGCGCGAAGGCCACGAAGACATCCTGCACGACATCCTCGGCGGCACTGACATCGGTGACCAGAGAGACGGCCAGCTTCAGCAGATCGTTCTTGTACTTCTCATAGACCCGCTGCAGCGCTTCTCGGCTGCCGCGTTTGAACTTCCAGAGCAGTATCCGGTCTTCCATCATCGAATACATCGAACCACAGAAAGATCTTTCTTCACTTATAGCACACCGAAGCTGCCGCTTTTAGTATCGCCAGGACAATGTTTCTGCCGGGCGGCCTGCCTCAGGACGCGCATGAAAACGGCCGGACTATGGAGCCCGGCCGTGGCAATGGTCACTTTGTGCAACGAGTCGTCTGCTGCTACAAGGGTTCGTAGCCGGCGGGGATTTCAGGCTCGACACCCTCGGCCGACAGGTCCACGTTCCACCGGAACTGGTCCAGCGTCGACGTATGACGGGTGCCCCCATCGTCAATAGCCTCGACTTCCGCGAGGACGGGGTAGCCGGTCTCCACGCTGACCCACCCCCGAGCTGTGAAGCTCTTGAACGGGAGGCCGCTCGCGTCCGTCGTTTCGATGCCCTCGCAGAGAACGCCGTCGATCATTTTTCGGTCCAACGCATGGTGTTTGAGAGCCAGGCAGCAGTTGATCAGGCTCTGGGGGTCGGTCCAGCGACCCTTGTCGGCCCGCGCTCTCTGGACCTGCTCATCGCTCATTGCCTCCTTGCTGTACATCTTGCGATCATGGAGCACGCCTATCACGGTCTTCGCATCCAGATTGTAGTAGATCGTACGATGTATCTGACCGCCTCGATAATAGTCCGTGCGCGTAATCGCCGCAGAACGCCAGGTGATCTTATAGGCCTTGGGCCAGTCGTCATTCGGATCGCGCGAGCCGGTCCCTCTTAGCCGCCAGATGACGCCCTGGCTCGCCTCCACATTCTTGGCGACCTCGGCCCAGACGACGCCGGACTTGCTGCCGGTGCCGATAAATTCGACTATTCCCAGACCCACCACGGCGATGATTGCCGCAGCGATTCCCAATTTCACAACTGCACTTCTCATGAGTGTTCTCCTTCTGATAATCGGCATTGCCGCCGATGTGTTTGCCTGTGATCGTCCGTGCGCGTCCAGGACGATGTCCCGCATGCACCCATAGGCTCCATCGCTTGCACGCACATCCAAATCCCTCTTCACGACGTCTTCGAGTTTACTTTCAGGTTTCATGGTCAGATCTCACCATCAAGAAGGGCCCTGAGTTTTTCCATGCCGTAGCGGTACCGGCCGTGAACTGTGCTGATCGAGACGCCCTGGAGCTTGGCGATTTCCCTGAGCGTCATCTCCTGTTTGATCTTCAGGACGACGACCTCCCGCTGCTCGTAAGGCAGCCCGGCCAGAGCACGGCTGAGCCGCTCACATCGCTCGCCGTATACGAGGGACCGATCCGGCTCGCTCGAAGCGGCAGGTTCCATCGCCCTTCGGCCGAGCATGTGCTGTCGGGTGCGCTCGGTGCGCACCCGGTCCCGCGCGCGGTTGACCACGCTCGTAGCGAGAAAAGCCTTGAGGCTGCCCTTGAGCTCGAAGCCGCTTGCGGCCCTGGCGAACGTGACGAACACGTCCTGCACCACGTCCTGAGCCTCATGGGGATCGTTGAGCAGGCCCATGGCCACACTCAACAGCAGGTGCACGTACTTCTCATAGATGCGGGCCAGCGCCTCGCGGCTGCCTCGTTTGAATCGCCACTTCAGCAGTTCGTCTTCGATCTCGATCATCGGCCACTCGCATATCCGGATACAAGAACGTTCTCACACTATATCACGGTTGTGGAGCCGCGTTTTACATAATCGGTGCAAAAGAAAAGCCGGGTCCATCCGGCCCGGCCCTTGTGTCAGGAGAGGGATTCAATCTGGAGGCTATTGGCCGTCTTTGGGCGTGCCAACAGACCAGATGATTTCGGTTCCGTCGCCGAGGACGTACCGTTCTCGTTTGAAGGAAAAGACACGGCCCTCCACTGTCTCCTCAGATGTGCCGAGGTCCGCTCCCGGCCCTGCTTCTTTGAGTTGACGCCATTCTTGCCACCGTTCCTTATTGTCGAACCCACCACCCCATTTAACGCCTTCACGCATATCCTCGGTTCGCCCGTCTGAGAGTGTATATTTGTATTCATGCGTTCTCATCTCAACGGTACCGTTCATCGTCGTTTCTTCAACCCTGAGCAACTGCTTCTTGCCCTGCTGGCTCAGGTTCTTCATCTCTTCCAGGTCCTTGGCGGTCTGCTCCACATCCGTTACTCCGTTGGCGTCCATTGTGATGAAGCCGTCGCCCAACGCTCCTTCGCCGCCTTCGCTGCGGAAAAAGTGGCGAGTGCCGTCATCGGATGTGCCCCAGTAATAGACCCTTCCAATGTTGACACCCACAGCAGTTATGGCTCCAGCGCCGATGAGGACCAGGGCGGCTGTCGCTATTCTTCTTGTGGCTGACGTTCTCATGATGAATCTCCTTATGTCTTTACGTTCTGGAGTCAACACCGCCGGTCGGCAGTTGCCGGCCCGGGCGATGTCGGCCCAGAGATGCTCGTCCATCGCACAACCGGCTTGGAACGAGATGTTCTTGACGGTGCGTTCTATTTCCTCTGCGGGTTTCATGTCAAAGTCTCCCATTCAGGATTGACCGCAGTCTGTCGATTCCATGTCGATACCTGCCTCGCACCGTTGTGAGCGGCACATTCTGGAGCCTGGCGATTTCCCGAAGCTTCACTTGTCCGTTCAGGTGCAAGGCGATGACCTCTCGCTGCTCGTCCGGCAATTGCGCCAGTGCACGTGCGACCAGGCGTGATTGTTCGTCGGACAGGAGACGCCCGTCAGGCGGGTCGTACTGGGCCTCAACGGGAGCGTCCTCATCCACGCTCGCACTCTGCCGTTTGCGAGCCCGCATCAGGTCACGGACCCGGTTGACGACACACGTGGCCAGGTAGGCGCGAAGGCTTCCGTGCAGGCGAAACCTGGAGCCGGACTGTGCGAACGAGACGAACACATCGTGCACGATGTCCTCGGCCGTGGCAGCATCGTTCAGCAAGGCCATCGCCAGCGTCAGCAGGTAGTCGCGGTACTTCTCGTAGATCCGCTGCAGCGCGTCTGTGCTGCCGGCCCGGAACCTCAATTTGAGCAGCTCATCCTCAATCATTCGCGAACGCCATCACTCTGACCACAACGATCGTTGTTCCTTATTATCACGAATGAACAGGGGCCTGGGGCACAAGAATGTGGCAGCGATAGCGCAGAAAATCGGTCGCTTACTCGTTTGCCGGAGCAGCGACCGTGACCTGCGTGGTTGTCTGATCCGCGGCCTCCGGCATGAGCAGCGCCACCGCCATGGCCGGCAGGAAGAGGAATCCGTCGTACAGCAGAGCCAGCCGAAAGTCGCCGACCTGGGCGTACAGCCCGAAGATGACCGTGCCGGCCGCCGCCGCGATGCGCCCGATGTTGTAGCAGAACCCCGCGCCGGTCGTGCGCAGCAGGGTCGGAAACAGCGGCGGCAGGTACATGGTGAACAGGCCGAACACACCGGAGAAGAACCCCACCCACGATGTCCACCAGATCAGCGACACGTAGTCGCGCGGCACGCAGTAGCTGATGAACATCGCCGCGAAGAAGCCCAGGCACATCAGCGCAATGGCCCAGCGAAAGCCCAGCCGCCGTGCCAGCCAGGCGCCGAAGAAGTTCCCGCCCATGGAAACGGCAATTGGAATGAAGAACGCGATACTGACCAATCGGTCCCGCTCCTGGGCGGTCCAGGAAGCGAGACTGGGCAGGTTTCGGAGGTGCTGCAGGTTCCAGAACATGAACGCCCACCACGCCGTCAGTGACGTGGCGCAGACCACAATCGTCAGCAGAGTGATTCGCCGGACGCTGCCTTTGAACAACTCCGCTATACCCGGGGGACGGTCCCTGGCCTGGTCCCTTGCGGTCTGCCATTCCTGCGGCTCGGGCACCGAGCGGCGAATCCAGAAGACCAGCAGTGCGGGCAGGATTCCCACGAGAAAGACACAACGCTTCGGATACGGCGCCAGCAGATATGCGGTCAGGCACGCGATCAGGACGCCGATATTGACGCCGGTCTGCAGCACGGCGGCGATCCACGGACGCCACTGCTTGGGCCAAGTCTCGGACAATAGAGACGACCCGACGGCCCACTCGCCGCCGATGCCCAATGCGGCCAGGAAACGGAAGATCAGCAGTTGCCACCAGGTCTGGGCGGCAAAGGACAGGCCCGTGAACGTCGCATACGTCAGGATCGTCAGGGACAGTGCGCGGCTGCGGCCCAGCAGGTCACCCGCTCGGCCGAAGAAGCCGCCGCCCAGGGCCCAGCCGACGAGAAACGCCGCCTGGATCCAGGAGCTTTTCTGCTTGACCAGCGAATCGGCCGTGCTGGCGGCGCCGAGCAGTTGCATGACGAACGGTGCGGCGACGATGGTGTAGAGGTGCATGTCCAGGCCATCGAACAGCCAGCCCAGCCACGCGGCGATGCCTGACTTCCACTGCTGCGGCGAGATATCGCGCAAGCTGCTTACGTGACGCTCCAGGGCCGCCTCGCCCCGGAGAGGCCCCGCACCGAGGGGCATCGATCTGTCTTCTTCAGCTTGCGCCATCGCCTAAAGAATAGTGGAACGGCTTGTCCCGAGCAACGAAATTCAGCGCTATTCCCTGATGGGGGCATCCACGGGGATCGCATAGTATGGTACGCCGTTGACCCCGGACCGCCTCCTGCTGTTCACACGGCGGGTCGTCTTCAATCGCAACCATCGAGCGCTCGCAAATCCGGATACGAGAGCGTTCTCACGCTGTAAAACGGTCGTGCCCCGGCATTTCACATGATCGGCGCAAGAGAAAAGCCGGATCACGTGGACCCGGCTTGGAAGCCCGATTGCATGTGGGAGGCGGTTAATCGTCGACCTGCCACCAGCCGCCGTCGAAGTTGTGCCACTGGGGGCCGAGGACAACTGTGCGCTCGCCGTTCTTGCTGACGCACTTGGCGCTGGCGTGGTCGCCGGCCTTGTTCATCGTGATCGAGGTGATGTAGATCTCGCCGCCGTTGCTGTTGAGGCCGGACGCGACCATCTTGGCCAGCTCCTCAGGGCTTGTGACGTTGCCCAAACTCTTCTTCATGTTTTCGAGGTCCGGCGCGGTGCCGCCGAACTTGTTCGGATCGTACGGGACCTGACCCTTGGCGAGCTTGTACACGTAGTTGATGTTATAGTTGGCGACCCAGGCGGCCCCGTCCTTGGCCTTCAGGGCGTTGATCATCGACTGAATCCGAGCCTTCAGCTCCTTCGGCAGCTTCTCATCCTTGTTGAAATCGTACGGGGCGGCGTTCGCTGCCACGACGACGTCCTGGTTCTCTGTCAGCGTCGTCGTCCCCTTGTCGTTGCGGACTTCGACGGTACCTTCTTTGACCTTCACGGCCAATAGTTGTACTCGCTCCTTGACGTTCTCGGCCACCTCATCCATCACGTTCATCGTGAATTGCGTGCCGAGGGCCTTCACGTCGCCATAACGGGTGCTGACGATGAATTCGCCTTTGCCCTTGGCGACGGTGACATCGATCTGGCCGGCCAAGTGTTCGAAGCCCCTCTTGGTCATATCGGCAAAGGTGCGAATACTGGCATCCTCAGCAAGCTGGACGCTCGAACCGTCAGCGAACAGTTGGGTCATCGGGCCTGTCAGGAGGGTCCGGGGGCCCAGGATCTGCATGGCGTCAGTTGGCATTTCAGAATTGTTGCGTGTGAGTTGAGTGACACCGACGATCCCTGCGATTACGATCACGGCGGCGGCCGCGAGTTTGATCAGTGTGGCGTTCATGACAATTCTCCTTATCACAGGCGGTCGCTGCGATTGCGGCGTCCGCGAGGTGAGCATCTCCACGGCCTCGGGGTGACTGGCCTTCCACTTCTCGAAGTCGGGCCGCGTGTCGTCCGAGTGGATGGCCTTGTTCAGCACCTCTTCAAGCCACTTGTCGTCATTTACGCGTCCCATGATTCACTCCCGAAACCATCACGTTCCAGTAACTCTGCGATACGACGTTTTGCCCGTGTGAGCCGGCCGTTGACGGCCGCCGGGGTCATGTCCAGCACCTGAGAGATTTTGGCCTGCGAGAACCCGTTGAAGTATCTCATCACGACCAGTTCTCTCTCAGCTTCCGGCAGCTTCCATACGGCCTTTCGCACGGCGTCCCATTGTTCTTCCTGCTTCGGCTGTCCATCCGCGGCGACTTCTTCCGCCTCGGCCGGCAGGGGGGCCGCTCGGGTCTTGACTCGAAGCATCTGCTTGGTCACGTTTCGGCAGATGCCGCCGAGCCAGGCCCCGAACCTGTCCCGCTCCCGCAGCGACCGCAGGTCCCGGCAGGCGATGGCGAAGACTTCCTGAGCCGCATCTTCCGCCGAGTGCTTGTCGCCCAACTGGGCATACGCCAGGGCCACAATGGGGTTGTGATACCGTTGGTAGAGAGCGCCGAAGCTGTCCAGCCGGCCTTGCTGGGCTGCCTCGACCAAGACTGCATCATTCTGTTCCAGAGAGTCGATTCTCATTTGTCAAACCTGCTGCTTTGCACCGGTGCGCTTGTTTCAGCGTCAGCGTTCGTATATATGTGTACCCCCGCGCCCCAAATGAGCGCGGAAAAGGAAAAAATCTCTTCGGAGGGATTATACCCGATCACGCGGCAAACGCACCCCCAGACCGCTGCCGGCCCCGGACAACAGGTTATGCACCCGAGCGCAGCACTTTGCTTGCCTTCCCAAGTGCCTCTTCCTATAATAGGCGCAGATCGCGTCTTACAAAACGGAAGCCATAGACGCAGAAGGAGAGCCGCATGAGCTTCGATGAACTTGTGGCCGAGGTCAAAAAGCTGAGCCTGGAAGATCGTGCCGCGCTCGCGAAGTGGATAGTGGAGAGCCTCGACGAACTGTCGGAATCGGAGATCGAAGCCCTATGGGTCCAGGAAGCGGAGCGCCGTCTGGATGAGCTGGAGCAGGGGCTGGCGACCGAGACCGCAGCCGAAGAAGTGCTTCGGCGAGCCAGGCGCGCCATCTCGTGAAGCCCATTACGTTCCATCCTGATGCCGAGGCCGAGGTCACCGAAGCGGTGCGGTACTACGAAGGCCGTTCGCCGGGTCTCGGCTCTGACTTGCTCAGCGAGATCGAACGGGCACTTCGCTTGATCTCAAGACATCCAGAGGCGTGCCAGCGAGTAGGTCGGCGAGCGAGGCGGAAGCCCTTGTGGCGATTCCCCTACAATCTGATTTACGCGGTGTACCCGGATCGGATTCGAGTCGTGGCGTTTGCCCATCAGAAGCGCCGTCCATTCTACTGGCGAAAACGCCAGGGCGACGCGCCGGAGCCAGCAGGCCCGCCCACGCCGTAGATGGAATGGAAGGAGATGGATCAGCAAGCAGCTAAGATGATGAGAAGCTGGTCATTCAACTGGGGCCATTTATGAAGACTTGGCGCGACCTGACCATAGTATCAAAGAGCTTGGATGCCGAGGCATTAGTGGGGCTGCTGCGTGCGTTCGCCTCAGGCGGGGGAGTCTGGGCCTATTCAGAGGAGATGTCGGGCGAGCATGCGAAATCTCTCAGTGGACCAGCATGCATAATTGAATGGATGGGGAGTGATGCGCCTCGCAAGCCTATCATTGCGTTCTCCGCCAGCGATGGTGACTGTCGCACATTGAATTTGGACACCATCGGCGTAAGCACGACAGACGAGTACAACCTCGTAGCGGCGTGCTTTGCCGGAGATCTCAGACGTTGGGCAAAACAGACGGGCGATGACATTCGCGTTAAGCTGGGGAGGGCCGACGTTGGTCTTGAAGAACTCATACCGAGCAAGAAGGCACGGGATTTGTTCGTGGGGTACCTGGAGGCTTGTCGCTGGGATGGACGCTTCTCCAGTCACCCATCCGATCTCAAGTTGCTCGATCTCTTCACATGTGCCATTCATACCTACTCGCGTAAGCCAGTCGATCTCTGCGAACTGGAGCGGTATCTGGAGGAGGATTGCATGTGGCCAAGAGCCGATTCTCAGCGATGCGTGGGACGTGTCGACATAGGCCTCCATGTGCTTCGCCTGGCGTGTCCCCGCAGATGTGATCTGCGACCGTGCAGTCCTGCGGAATTGGAAAGATGGCTTGCTGCTCGCCAACAGTCCCGCGCGTCGTCCAAGTCTGGACGAGAATCGGGAGGTTGAGAATGACGGTGAGGGTTCACGTGCCGGCTTGCGTGTTGTGATTGGGACGCCAGTCACGGTGGTGCCAGGGACGTACAAGGAGTCTCAAATGTGAAGTCTGACGAGAGACTCCCCGCTCCCATTCACGTCACATTTGGAGCTTGACAGTCCACACCCCCATGAGCTGCCCTGTGACGTCACTACGAACAGTGCTCTGGTCGGTTTCTTCCCGCACATCGGTGACTGGCGTTACGGCTATCGCTCCCGCCAACTGTTCCTGCGTACCAGACTCAGATGGCCTGCATTAGCTCGGCGTCTCTCCTCGAATAGGATAATTTTGGAGAACCGTCCTGATCTGGCGAACGAGGTCAGGAAGGTAGGACTGGTCGATCTGCTCCCGAAACTCGTGGCTCTGAGACAGATGTTCCGGTGTTATGTCAGTCTGCACGGCTACGTGCCCGAGCTTGTCCATCTCGAACTTGACATATAAATTAGGTTCTACGGGCGAGAACTCCGCTTTGCCGGACATGGTTCGGCTCATTTCCTCCAGCTCTTTGAGCCATTGCCCCAGTTGACCCAGATGGAGAATGGTACCTTGTGCCCACACGTCGGCGCCCATAGCCCCACAGTGAGCCGTCACATTCAGCCAGTTTCCATCCCAATAATCCTGAAACTCTTGGGGCGCCCCTCCGTGAATCCACAGTTGAAAGCCGGAGAAGGCAATATCGGGTTGCCCGAAGTCCTCAGCCGTCGGATTCACCATGCTCGTTACCTCACAATCGGCGCCTTGTGGGCAGCCGGCGCACGCATCGTTTCTGACCCGGTCGTTCCATAACGCCGCGCTGCACCAAGGTCCTGCTTTGCTACAGACCATTTTGGATACAGTCACAGGAAAAAGGCAAGGACAAGGCGAGCGCCAGCCCGTCGCGAGTCGCGGGCCTCTTGGCGGGTGTGGTCGGTATTCGGTGGCGAATCTGCGATCTTCCCGCTTGGCTTACGGGCGGCAGCGCTCGCGTCCTCTTGGTGGATCAGTCCGCCAACGGACCTTTTGTCAACGGATTCGGACAGGCCCGCCAAGGAGCCACCCTCGAGGGTGGGGGTGCTACGTTGTATGTCGAGAAACCTCCTGCAGGAGTGACCGAGCCACTCCCGAGGGCGGGGGCGCTGCATGCACAGCCGGGTCGCGGCGGACAGGCCGGAACCTGTAGCCCAGCCGCCCCCGGCTGGGTGTTCTTGCGTCTGCCCCACGCATCAAAAGGACCTCCATGGACCTGCTTGCGAATCGGGCACCACCAGGCAAATACCGCCCAACCGCCGCCGTATTCCGATCGGCCCATCACACGCCCGTTTCTTTCCCCCGGATAGTTCGTGGGCGAACGATCCGTGCATCCTACGCGGGGTATTGAACTTGCCACTAAACGCCGGCCGTACCCCCTCTTGGCCGTTCGCTGGATTCTGGTTTGTCTTTCCACGAGCTTGGACCTACAATACGTTCGTGAGGTAGGGGGCTATTGTGCTTTGGCAGATGGGTCGGTCCACCGAATAGCAATAAGGAGGATAACGATGCTGATGTGCAAGCGGGATTGGCGAGCAATTCCTGGGAGTTTCGCAATCACCTGCGTCATGGCGTTGGAGGTGGCTGCCTGGGCTCCATCATTGCAGGCGCAGGATCAGGCGGCTGCGGCCAAGTTAGCGGGTTTCGACAGTTATATGGAGAAGATCCTGAAGGACTGGAACGCTCCCGGCGTGGCGGTGGGCGTGGTGACGAAGGATAAGCTCGTCTTCGCCAAGGGGTATGGCTACCGGGATTACGACCAGAAGCTGCCGATGACGCCACAAACGCTCTTCCAGATCGCCTCCAACACCAAGCTGTTTACCGCCGTCGCGGTCGGGATGCTGGTCGATGAGGGCAAGCTTGACTGGGACAAGCCGATTCGCCAGTTTGTCCCGTCGATTCAGTTCTACAACGACGAGTTGAACAATACCGTCACGATACGGGACATGCTGTCCCACCGCACCGGGATCACCCGTCACGACATGATCTGGTATAAGGCGGACCTGAGCCGCAAGGAGCTTTTCCAGCGACTGAAGTACCTCGAGCCGGTCGCGCCGTTGCGCCAGACCTATCTCTATAACAACCTGATGTACACGGCGTCCGGGTACATCATCGAGACCGTCAGCGGGCAGACCTGGGAGGACTTCGTGCGCGGCCGGATCTTCAAGCCCCTGGAGATGAACGCGACAGCGTTCACCGTGCAGGAGATGAAGAAGAACCCCGATCACGCCGTCCCTTATACGGAGAAACGGGACTCCACCGACCTGATGCAGATACCCTACTACGAAGACACCGCGGGCATGGCCCCGTGCGGAGCGATCGTCTCCAACATCGAAGACATGGCCCGGTGGCTCATCGCCCGCCTGAACGAGGGCCGGTATGCCGGCCGGCAGGTCATCCCGACACAAGTCTTGAAGGCTACCGCGGAGCCCGCCATCGCCGAGGTCAACACGGATCTGGAATCCCACGGCTATGACGAGCTGCTGAATCCAGTTTATGGAATGGGGTGCGGCTCAGCTTCCTACCGGGGGCATTTCCTCGTTCAGCATGGCGGCGCGCTGTCCGGGTTCTTCTCACGCGTGTCCATCATGCCGCGCGACCAGGTTGGGGTGATTGTCTTTGTGATCGGCGATCATTGCGGGGCGCTGCCGGGGGTGATTGCCTACAATGTCTACGAGCGGTGGCTCGGACTCGAGCAAACGCCCTGGAACGAGCGGCGGCTCGAGAGCCACACGAGAGGGAAGAAGGCCGATCAGGAGGCCCGCAGCAAAGTCGGGTCGGATCGCGTGCCAGAGACCAAGCCCTCCCATCCTCTCGCCGATTTCGTCGGCGAGTACGAGCATCCGGCTTACGGGATTCTCAAGTTCGG
>Ga0315282_10001869_pt1 | contig 39317 bp, 31 predicted proteins | sample YL17G07_20_MG_FD_203693 | JGI IMG/M metagenome (GOLD analysis project Ga0315282, IMG submission 203693) | Sediment microbial communities from Yellowstone Lake, YNP, Wyoming, USA - YL17G07_20 | ecosystem: Environmental > Aquatic > Freshwater > Lake > Sediment | place: USA: Wyoming | collected... | reverse complement strand
CTAGCGGCGCATTCAGCGAAGAATCTTGGAGGTGCCGTCTACCTGGGCAAGATCCTTCGCTTCTCTCAGGATGACACTAACCGAACAGCATTGCTCTTAGCCCGGATTATTCATGCCGGTGCGCGGCTGCACCGCAGGCGCATTTCCGGAGCGCGGTGCAGCCGCGCCACCGCACTCGCCATGAATGACCCGGGCTATCGGACATCGGGGCCGGTCTCCCAACGTGGCGGCCAGAGCCGGGCTATGGGACCAGCTTGAACGTCTTGATGCGACGCACGTCGAAGTCATCCCAGGCCGGTGACCGAAGCGTGCCCGAGACTTGATCGCCCGCAATGTCCTCGATCGCGGTGGCTCCAGTGTCGACCGTCTTCCCACCCTCGTCGCGGAAGAAGGCGATGGCGCTGGCGTTGATGAGGTCGCCATACGTCGCGCTGAGGTGATACACGACCTCACGCCGGTCATCCGCCTTTCGATCCGCCGGCCGGATATGCAGCGTGTAGTCCTTGACCTTCCACAGGTCCCGCACCGCCTGCGGGGGACCCGAGGGCGGCGCGTGGTATTCGCTCGCCCGCCGGCGCGCGTTCTCGATTCGCTTGCCGGTGTCGGGATGGCTCGCGAACCACCCGATCACAGGCATCTTCGCCTGCCCCGAGCCGTACTTGGCCTTCAGCATTTCCAGCGCCCTCGCCATGGCTTCGCCGTTGTAGCCTGCCATGGTGATGAGCTCGACCGATCCCGCATCGGCGCGGTACTCGTCATCGCGGCTGTAGGTGGCGCCCACCAACGCCCCGCCCGCTTGAGCGCCGGTTTGCACCGAATCCTTGTTGCCGCCTATCGCTCTCCCCAGCACCGCCCCGAGCACGGCCCCGACGAGGCTGTTCTTGAGCTGGTTCCGATGATGTCGCTGCCCCACATGCGTCGCCTCGTGGGCAAGCACCGCGGCCAGTTCGTCGTCGGGCTGATTCGCGAGCGCCTTCATCATGCCGGAGGTGATCTGGATGCTGCCGTCCGCCGCCGCCGCCGCGTTGAGCCCGTCGTCCTTCACGATCTTGAACCGCAGCCTCTTGCCCTTCCGGAAGTCCGGGTACTTCTCGCGCGCCGCCCACTGCACCACGGTGCCCACCCGCAACAGGCGCTGGTTCATCGCAGCGTCGTCCGCCGCAGTTGACTTCGCTTCGGGTTGGGCGCCCGGATCGTTCGTCGCCGCCCGCGCCAGGTTCGGCGCCCCCAGGAAAAGGGTCATAACCAGAAGGCTCATATGTCTCATGACTCACCCCGACCGATCCCATGCAACCGCCGGTCAAACCGCCCCCACATGCCGGCGCTCCGGATTCCCTGGGCCGATCATCATCAACTTCGCCTGCTCCCACCGCAATCCTGTCTGCGCGTTCCGGCACTCATGACGCGTGGAGGCAGGGAGTCATCATTTCAGTTGCGGGTACCGCGTCGGGCGTTTCGGGAGATCAACCGGTACGTGCTATGTCGTATCGCCAACCATTTGCGACGGCTGAGCCAGCATCCCTTCCGATCGCCGGAAGGAGTGACGCTTTACGAATACTTAGGCCGGATGGGCCCGGTATGTTTGCAGGCGGCACACCCGCGCAGCTCCCTGCGCATGCCCAAGGGGAGGGTCTCCGGGAGAGCCGGATGCGGGAAATCCGCAGGTCCGGTTCGACGAGGGGGAGTGAGCCGCGCCGCATGGCATGCGGCCGTTGAGGCACGGACGGGATGACCTGACACGGAACGATGCTGCAGCCTACACAACCCGAATTAGGGTTCATCCGCGGCGAGGCATCTTCTCTATAGCGCTGCCGCGGCGACCCGGATCAGCGCGACCGCAAGCCGCCCCAGCGGCTCGAACTCCGCCACCTCCATGCGTTCGCGCGCACTGTGCGGGCTGTCGTACCCGCAGCCGATGATGGCGGTCGGCACGCCGTGCGCATTGAAGATGTTGGCGTCGCTTCCGCCGCCGGTCGTCTCCAGCTTCATGCGCCGGCCGATGCTGCGCACCGCCGCGGCCGCCACGCGAATCGCCGCGCTCTCCGCCGCAAGATGAAAGGACCGATACTGCGGCCGGACCTCGATCTCGATGCCCCCGCCTCCCGCGGCCGCTGCGTCGTGAAGGCGCTTGAGCATGTGGTCGAGCTGGCGCTCGAGCTTGCGATCACTATGGCTGCGCGCCTCGCCCTCGATGCGGACGCGATCGGGCACGATGTTGGTCGCGACGCCGCCCTCGATGATGCCGATGTTCGCCGTCGTCTCGCGATCGACGCGGCCCATGCGCATCCGGGCAATGGCGCGAGCGGCGATGCGGATGGCGTTCACGCCCTTCTCAGGAGCAACCCCGGCGTGCGCAGCCCGACCGGTGATGGTGGCGGTGAAGCTGTCCTGGCTCGGCGCGCGGTTCACGACGCGGCCGGCACGCCCGTCCGAGTCGAAGGTGAAGCCGATTGCGGCCCGCAACTCTCGTGCGTCCAGCCCCTTGGCTCCGAGCAGGCCTGACTCCTCGCCCACGGTGAACACGATATCGAGCGCCGGATGCTCGACGCCGTCCTCGACCACGCAACGCAGCGCCTCAAGAATCGCCACTACGCCCACCTTGTCGTCGGCGCCGAACGGCGCACTGCCGCCGCTGACGATGTACCTCCCCGCCTTGCGCGGCACCGGCACCGATTGCGGCACGGTGTCGAGGTGGGCATTGAGCAGGAGTGACCGTTTGCCTCTCCGCGATCCGGCCAGATGCGCGATGATGTTGCCCGTCTCGCCGCCGAAGGCGCGGTGGCAGTGATCGCGGCGGACGCGCAGGCCCATGGCGCGCAGCTTCGCCATCACCGCCACGGCCACCGCTCCCTCGCGCCGCGAGGGGCTGGGTATGCGCGTCAACTCCAGAAACTCGGCGAGCATGCGCTTGGGATTGACCACATCAACGCCCTCGAAGAAGAGTTCAACCACTAAGACACAAAGACACTAACAGGCCTGTGATAGACTCCGGTGTCGGGCAACAAGCGGATTCCGGTCTGCAGGGCGGGCGTTCCCACGCCCGCCGACATGCGGCGGGGATAGGAATCCCCGCCCTACAAGGATTGGGCTCGTGATCCCTACGCACGAAGCCGCTTTATCACAGGCCCGCTAACCCGGCTTATGCATTACGAGCGTGAAACGCTCATCTGCGAGGTGTCGCTCAGAGCCCTGGCACCGACAAGTCGAGGCCAGCCTCCCCTTCGTGTCTTCGTGCCTTTGTGGTCCCCGGAACCTATTCCCTGATCTGCGCTTTGAGCTGCGAGCGCAGCGCCTCCCTGGTCTTCGTCAGCGCGCCCTCCACCTCCTGGTCGGTGAGGGTGCGCTCGGGGTGGCGGAACGTGAGCGCATAGGCCAGGCTCCGATAGCCCGCAGGGATCTGCCGGCCCTTGTACACGTCGAAAAGATCCACGCGCTCGAGGTTGTCCCCGGCATTGGCGGTGATGACCTGCTCGACCTCTCTCGCGGTGATTCCGCCCGCGACCACCAGCGCGATATCGCGCCGCACCGCGGGGTAGCGTGACAGTCGCCGGCTCTGAACCGCTCCGCGCGCGCGGAGCATCAGCGCCTCGAGGTTCACCTCGGCGACGTATGCGCCGTCGGGCAAATCGTAATGCTCCTGCACCGCGAGCGACGGCGCGCCGAAGACGCCAACCTGTTCCTCGCCGAGCTTGACGTCCGCCGCGTGCCCCTCGCGGAAGGACGGGTGAGACGATGGCGCGAACTCTGGCGCCTCGCCGCAGAGGGCTTGCACCAACTCCTCAACGATCCCCTTCAGCGAGTAGAAGTCGGCGCGCGCGCACGTGGGGTCGATGCTCCAGCGACTGGTCCACGCGCTGCCCATGACGGCGATGCCGACGCTGCGCTGCTCGTGGGGCAGCTCGCGGTCGCCCGGACGCGCGTCGGTGTTGCTCCCCTCGACTTCGCTCTCGTTCGACTCCGCTGTGGTGTCGCACCGGGTAGATGGGGCGGGCCCCTCGACGGCGCTCCCCTCGACTGGGCTCCCTTCGGCTACGCTCAGGGCAAGCGGGGTAAACGGGGCGGGCCCCTCGACGCTGCTCGGGGCAGGCAGGTAGACGCGGCCGACCTCGAACAGATGGACATCGGCGACCCCGCGGCGAACGTTGTGCGCGAGCGCCGAGAGCACGCTGTCGAGCATCGTGGTGCGCAGCGTGGTGTACTCCTCGCTCTTCGGATTCTTCACGCGCAGGGCGCGGCGCAGTGGATGGCCGACCGGCAGGTGCAGGCGATCGAACATCCCCGCGTCGGTCAGGGTGTAGCTCATCGCCTCATTGAGGCCGCACGCCATGAGCGCCTGCTTGGCGCGCAGATCGAATTCCAGTTCTGGGGCTTGTCGCCCCGGAGCGCCCGCACCGGTCGTGACCGTCGTTGGGATGTTGTCGTAGCCGTGGATGCGCGCGACCTCTTCGATCAGGTCAATCTCCTGCTGCAAGTCGGGCCGGAAAGTCGGGCACGTGACGCGAAGCCCTGCCCTGCCTGCCCCGAGCGCAGTCGAGGGGAGCGAAGTCGAAGGGGTTTCGCCCTCCTTCACCTCCAGGTGCAGGCGGCGCAGCAGGGCCGCCATGCGGCCGGCCGGGATCTTCGTCCCGAGCAAGCGGTTGGCGCGCTTGGGCCGCAGCTTGATAGTCACGGGCAGGATGACCTTGGGATACGCGTCGACCACGCCCGGCGCGACCTTGCCGCCGCTCGCCTGGGCGATGATGGCGGCGACGCGGTCAACCGCGGCGACGGTGCCGCCCGGATCGACGATGCGCTCGAAGCGATACGACGCCTCGGTGTCGAGCTCGAGCGCCTTGCGCGTACGGCGGATGCTGACGCGGTCGAAATGCGCCGACTCCAGCAGCACGCGGGTGGTGGACCAGCTCACCTCGGTGTTGCCTCCGCCCATGACCCCCGCGAGGGCGACGGCGCGCTCGGGGTCGGCGATGACGAGCATGCCTTTCCGAAGCTTGCGCTCGACGCCGTCGAGGGTCGTGAGCGGCTCGTCCTCGCGCGCGGTGCGGACGATGATGGCGGCGCGACCACCTGCCTCGGGCTTGATCAGGTCGTAGTCGAACGCGTGCAGCGGCTGGCCCATCTCGAGCATGACGTAGTTGGTCGCGTCGACGACGTTATTGATCGGGCGCATGCCGCAGCGCAGCAGGCGGTGGATGATCCACGGCGGCGACGTCTTGACCTCGACCCCGGTGACGACTCGCGCTGAATAGCGCGGGCACAGGTCGGGATCGTCGATGCGCACCGAGGCGAGGGTCTCCGCCGGCTCGCCTTCCTCAGGCGCCGCGGCCGGCGGCGGGTTGAGCGGCAGGTCGAATGCCGCCGCCGCCTCGCGCGCGATGCCGAGGATGGACAAACAATCGCCACGGTTGGAGGTGGGCTGCACGTCGAGGACGCAATCATCCGCGATCTCTTCGATGGTCTCTACCTCCAGGCCGACCATGGTCAACCGCCGCGCGACCTCGGGCGGCGAAGGGGCATCGGGAACGAACTCTTTCAACCAGCTATAAGGAACTCTCATATCGGCTCCTCACTTGTCATTCCGAGCGCCGGCCCCTGTAACTCCGAGCCAGGCCGGCGTCACTGTCATTCCGAGCGCCCCGGCATGTGTCATTCCGAGCGTTTACCCCGAGCGAAGGCGAGGGGAAGCGAGGGGGCTCGGGGGGTGACGCGCACCTAGGCCCTGTCATTCTGAGCGTCGTGTCCCCCGTAGCCTTGCTTGCCCCGAGCGCAGTCGAGGGGGCGAAGGGGGAAGCGAAGAATCCCCCTCGACCACCGGACCCTTGGCCGGCTCCTGGGCGGCGGGCACCTCATTGCTCAAATCCAGCCACGTTGGGTTAATTGCCTCAATCAGCGTCACCTTCTTTGCGCGCAGCCATCCCTTGATCTGCTTCTCCCTCGCAATGGCAGCCTGAATGCTGTTCGTTACTTCGTAATAGACAAGTCGCGTTAGGTTATACTCGCAAGTGAAGCCCTTCACCAGTCTTTGCTTGTGTTGTTGAACTCGACGTTCAAGGTTATTCGTGACGCCCGTGTAGATCACACCGGAATGACGGTTTGACATGATGTAAACGTAGTACTGTTTCACGTGTCTCGACCTGTATCCGAAGGGGATCCTTCGCTTCGCTCAGGATGACATCGGCCCACGCTCTGCGGGCAGACGCCGTCGCGCCCCTCAAAACTGCTCCAGGAACCGCATGTCGTTGTCCACCAGCAGCCGGATGTCGTCGATGCCATAGCGGCGCATCGCGATGCGATCCACGCCTAGGCCGAACGCCCACCCGCTGACCTCTTCCGGGTCGTACCCGCAGTTGCGCAGCACGTTCGGGTGAATCATCCCGCAGCCGCCGATCTCCAGCCACCCGGTGTGCTTGCACACCGCACATCCCGACGCCCCGCACAGCCCGCAGCTCACCGAGTAGTCCGCGCTCGGCTCGGTGAACGGGAAGAAATCGGCGCGAAACTGGATCCCGGTGTCGCGCCCGAAGAACTCGTGGACAAACAGCGCGAGCGTGCCCTTGAGGTCGGCGAACGTGATGTCGCGGTCGACCGCATAGCCCTCCAGTTGATGGAAGGTGTGCGACAGCCGCACCGAGACCGCCTCGCGCCGGTAGACCTTGCCGGGGGCGATGATGCGCAGCGGCGGCTTGCGGCTCTCCATAATGCGGATTTGCATCGGCGACGTCTGGGTGCGCAACAACACGCCGTCTGCGACGTAGAACGAATCCTGCTCATCCATCGCCGGGTGCTCTTCCGGGTAGTTGAGCGCCTCGAAGTTGTAGCGGTAGTACTCGACCTCGGGCCCGTCCACCACCTCGAACCCCATGCCGACGAAGATGGACTTCATCTCCTCGAACACCTGGGTCAAGGGATGGCGGTGGCCGATCCGCTGGTGCCGGCCGGGGAGGGTCACATCGAGCGCCTCCGCGGCGAGGCGCAGCCGGCGCTCCTCTTCGGCGACCTCCCCAGCACGCTGCTCAATGGCCGCACGCAGGCGCTCCTGAACTTCATTGGCGAGCTTGCCGACGCCCGGGCGATCGGCTGGCGGCAGGTCCGCCACGCCGCGCAGGATGGCGGTGAGCTGGCCCTTGCGGCCGAGGTAATCCACGCGCACCTGCTCCAGCTCGGCGCTGGAGGCGGCGTCAGTGATGCGCGACACAGCTTCCTCGTGCACTCGGCGGATTTCGTCGCGTAAATCCATTAGTTGCCTCCTCTGAATCCGCAGGTGGCGCAGATCAGACTATCAGCCCGCAGGGCAGGAGCCTTTGCCGCCTCAGGAGGCTGCCTCCTGCCCAGGAGTTGGTTTGGTAGGGCAGCCGTCCCGGCTGCCCCATCATTCGGACCGACTGCGCAAACACCCGAAAAACAAAGCCCAAAGCCAGGGACGAAGGCTTTGGGCTTCCGTGGTACCACCCTACATTGGCCGCGCGGGGTTACTGCGCCGCGCGACCCTCTCTCTGCCGTTAACGGGGCATCCGGCCGGGCTTACTCAGGAATCCGCTTCCCTTCAGCCCGGCGGCTCGGGGGCGAACTTCCGCCGCGCGCACCCGGGAGGGCTCTCAGCCGATGACCCTCCCTCTCTGCGGGCCGATGTGCGGCGTACTCTTCCCCGTCATCGCCTTTCGATATGTTGCCGAGAGGATACCACAATCCGCCGCCACGCGCAACCTCGGCGGTGCTATGGGGGTGTGACCGCGAATCGTTAGCGCGCGGTATAATTGTAGGGGCGGTTCGCGAACCGCCCCTACGCTAGAAATCCCAATCCGGCTTCGGCTCCGGCAGCAGCAGAACGTGATCGAGTTGTTCCAGCAGCGCGGCCGGCCCCGCGAGGTCATCGGTCACAGCCAGGCCACTTGCCGGGCGCACCCCCAGCCACAGGCGGCTGAATGCGTTCACGCTCGCAGTGAGCGTAGGAAGCGCGGAGTTGCGGCCTCGACGAGCCCGCGATGACGGGCCGAGAGTCACCACGTAATCACCGGCGACGCCCCGCCACAGCGCCTTCTCGTCCAGCAGCCGCTCGATGGGATCAGTCAGTCGCAGGTTGAAGCGCACTTCACCGCAGCGAAGGTGCGTCTGGGCGAGACAGCCCGCCAGATCGCATATCCGCACTTGCCAGAACGCATACGCCGCGTGCTGGTTCTCGAAACCCGACCCCTTGGTGATCTGGTGCTGGCGGAACGGGCGTTCCAGGAAATCCTGAAGCTGAATCCCCGCGGGCTCGCGCATCCGCACCGAGTGCACCTGGTCGCCCAAGCCTTTGATGAGCGCCATCAGCTCCAGGAACTGCTCCCGCGCCTGATAGGCCACCCATTGAATGCCATAGGGGCCGCGCGCCACCTTATCCGGAAGACACCAAAAGTGATGGGTCAGCTCTCCATTCGGCCCGTCGCAGTAGCCGAGGCCGAATCCATTGTCCGAGAATCGCAGCTCGCACGCGGTAATCCCTACCGCCGCGTAGTTCGCGCCGCCATGACCGCGCCGTCTCGCGAGGCGCGAGGCGTGGATCAACTCAGCGTCATCCGGGCCGAGCCGCCGCGGGGGACGTGCCTTCGCCGTCACCTTCAAGGTGAGTGGGTCAAGGGTGATGGTGTGATCATAGCCGCCCGGTCCGAAGCCGGCCTGGTTGTAGAAGCCCTGGTCGAAGACGCAGACGCGCGCGAGCAGCGCCCCATCCGCGACCGCCGCGGCCAGGGCATGTGCCACTAGCTTCTTCGCCGCGCCCCGCTGGCGCGCGACGCGGCTGGTGGCGACGGCGTTGATCTCGGCGAATGGAATTTCCTCGTCAAGGTATTGCATCTGCCCCGGGATGGTCGCGACGATGCACTCCGCCGCGCCGCCGACCTCCGCGACGAAGGCGCGGCTGCACTCGAACACCATATCCCAGGGCTCTTCCTTGCCCTTCTCCAGCCAGCCGACCTCGCGCAGGAGGCGAAAGACTGCATCTCTATGCTTGTCGGTTACGTACCTGCGAAAGCGCATCGCGCACGGCCTCTGGGGCGTTCGATTCGTCGCCGCATGATGCCGCACCTGCGCATGGTCGCGGCGCATCGGGGAAGGGCGCGCATCGCGGCGTGAAGAACCTTGCTGATTACCGGCGATCGGCCTGCGCTGTTCGACAATCAGCACGCACGCGAATCGGCGCCGGACGGGAAGTCGGATCGTGGTGCCAAGGAGCTTGCTCGTGACCCCTCGCGAACGCTATCTGGCGGTGTACAAATTCGAGAAGTTCGACCGCATCCCGATGACGGACTGGGGGCCATGGGCCTCCACCCTCGAGCAATGGAAGGCCCAGGGCTGGGACGGCAAGGAGAGCTTCGCCGAGACCTACCGCTTCGATCCCATCGAGCAGACCGGCCTCGACTTCGCGATGCTGCCCCGCTTCGAACGGCGATTGGTCGAGGACGACGGCCGCGTGCGGCTGCTGTACGACGAGCGCGGCGTGCTGTGCCGCGAGCTGGTCGAGCGCACCGATACCTCGATGCCGCACTGGCTCGACTTCCCGGTCAAGGATCGCGCCTCATGGGAGCAGATGAAGAAGCGCTATGACCCGCACGACCTCGCGCGCTATCCCGCGGACTGGGAGGAGCGTAAGCGGCGTTGGGCCGCGCGCGATTATCCGCTGCAGCTCTACGGCGGGCGCGACACGGGCTTCTTCGGACCGGTGCGCGGGTGGATGGGCGCCGAAGGGGCGATGACGTGCTTCTACGATGATCCGGACCTGATGCACGAGATGATGGACTTCCTGGCCGATTTCACCATCGAGGTCATCCGCAAGTGTCTCGACGAAGTGCAGGTGGACGCGTTCGTGTACTGGGAAGACATGGCGTTCAAGACTTCGTCGCTCATCTCGCCGCGAATGTTCCGCGAGTTCATGCTGAAGCCATATCAGAGGGTATCGGACTTCGTGCACGGCAGGGGCGTGCCGCTGACACTGATGGATAGCGACGGGCATATCAGCGACCTCATCCCGCTGTGGATCGAGGGCGGGGTGGACGTCATCTATCCGTTCGAGGTCAACTCTGGGATGGACGTGCGCGAGGTGCGCAAACAGTACCCGCGGCTGGGGATGAGCGGGGGGATTGACAAGCGGGCGCTCGCGCAGAGCCGCAGCGCGATTGACGCCGAGCTCGCGGCGAAGATGCCGGTCACCGCGCAGGGCGGGTATCTGCCGACGGTGGACCATGCCCTGCCGCCCGACATCCCGCTCGCCAACTTCCGCTACTACATGGAGCGCAAGTGGGAGTGGGTGGAGCGGATCGGGGGAGGGGGTGAACCGCAGAGAGCGCCCGGGGAGGTCTAACCACAGAGAACACCGAGAACACAGAGGGGGGACGAAGGCAATCCGCAGATCCTACGTCGCCTCCTCGACTGCGCTCGGGGCAGGCAAGGCTACGTAGGACAAGTTTTCGGTGATTACGCGGATTGGGGAGGGCAGGAGGGAATAACCACCGAGTGTACGGAGAACGCAGAGGCATTCGATGATGCAGGTCATGATGGAGGCGCGAGAGCGTGACCACTGCGACGTGCTCGTTGCTGGCGGAGGCATTGCCGGCTTCTGCGCGGCCATCGCCGCGCGGCGCGCCGGGGCGAGGGTGCTGCTGGTCGAGGAAATGGGATGCCTCGGCGGCAACGCCACCTCCGGCGGGGTCGGCGCGTTCTGCGGGGAGACCCGCGGGCAGGGGGCGGTCTTCGATGACATCATCACGCGGCTGGAGCGGCTGGACGCAATAGCGCAGTACAAGCGCTACGAGGAGCGCGAGGCACGGCAGTTCGACCACCAGGTGCTGGCGTACGTGCTTCAGGAGATGGCGGCGGAAGCAGGCGTCGAGGTGCTGCTGTTCACCCACGCCGCGGCTGCCGTGCGCGAGCGCGAGCGCGTGTCGGCGGTCATCCTGAGTAATCGCTCGGGCTTGAGCTTGGCGCCCGCAAGGGTGATCATTGATGCGACCGGCGAAGCATGCGTAGCGCGCGCCGTCGGGCTGCCCGTGCAGCCGGACGGGACCGGCGCGCTGCCGATGTCGGTGATGTTCTTCATGCGCGAGGTCAAGAAACCGGAAGCGCTGTCGCCCGCTGCGGCCGACGCCGAGCTAGCGGGCGACCCGCCGATGATCTCGCGGTGGCCGGAGCCGCATGGGAAGCTTGGCGTGAAGGTAAAGGTCGTCGGCTATGACGCGGCCGACGGCGATTCACTGACGCAAGCCGAGATGGCAGGGCGACGCATGGCGTGGCGGGTCGCGAATCATCTGCGCGCGGGCGACCTGGCCGCGCACGTGTTCGACAATTTCAGCGCGCGCATTGGGATTCGCGAGGGCCGCCGCATCCTCGGCGATTACACCCTCACCGAGCAGGACGTCCGCGCGGGGCGACGCTTCGACGACGGGATCGCACTCGGCCGATTCTACCTCGACTATCACGACCCGAGCACGCCCCGCCGGGTGAGCCGCTTCGACCGCGCTCACGCGCAGGTGCCGCCGTACCACATCCCGTATCGCTGCCTGATCGCGCGGGGCGCGCGCAATGTCCTCGCGGCGGGGAGGTGCTTCTCCGCCGACCGTGTTGCTCTGTCGAGCGCGCGGGTCATGACCACCTGCGCCATGATGGGCCAGGCAGCGGGCCTCGCGGCCGCAATGGCGCCGGACGGCGACGTGCGCTCCATATCCGCAGCCGCGCTGGTAGAGTCCCTGCGCAGGCGCGGCGCCGAGCTGTAGGCCACTAGCACAGGAGCGCGAGAACCGGAGGCCTGCCCCCGCGACATCCCGCTCGACAACTTCCGTTACTACATGGAGCGCAAGTGGGAGTGGGTCGAGCGCATCGGGGGCGGGGGACAGCCGGCGTAACCACCGAGCACACGGATAGCCGCGATGAGAACCTGGCCGCGGATTGCCGCCGATCGTCGCGGATGCCGCCCGACGCGCGAGCGACCGATTCGAGCTCCGGTCGCCGGCTCGTTCGGCGTCGCTAGTTCACGAACAGCTCGATCACCGGCACGGTGACGTTCGGCTTCTGCACCGGCAGGGTCAGCGTCAGGGCATTGCGCGGTTTGCCGCTTGCGTCGGTATCCTGCGCATGAGCCTCCGACATCCCGACCTCGGAGGCGTCGTTGAGGAGTTGCGCGTACTCGACCTTCCCTGCGAACCCATCCAGGTGCAACTGCACGAACGGCCACGCGAAGACGTGAACGTATAGCCGCTTCGTCTCCGGGTTGTACGTGAGCCGGCAGTCCTGCGGCGTCGGGAACTGATCCGGCGCCTGGGTGCAGCCATAGATCGCGCGGTTGTGGCGTCTCATCCATTCGCCCATGCCCGCCAGGCGGCTCAGCGCGCGCTCGTCGAACTCGCCGCGCCCGGTCGGCCCCACGTTGAGGAGCAGGTTGCCGCCCTTGCTCACGGTGTCAATCAGCATCCGCACGAGCTGATCCACGCTCTTCCAACTCGCCTCATCGCGGTGGTAGCCCCAGGAACCGGAAAACGTCTGGCACGCCTCCCACACCACCGGCTGCCCGTTGAACGTGACCCACTCGCGCGGCTGGTATTGCTCCGGCGTCTTGATGTCCCAGCCTTCGTCGAGATCCATGCGGTCGTTGAGGATGACCTTGGGCTGAAGTTCGCGGATCATCTTGTAGAGCTCTTCGCTGCGCCAGTCCTTGCGGCCCTTGCCGGTGCCGTCGGGGCGCGGGTAGCTGAAGTCGCACCACAGGATGTCCGGATGGTGCTCTGTGAGCAACTCGCGAATCTGCCCGTGCAGGTAGTCGGCGTACTTCATCTGGTCGCGCGACTTGTTGAGCTCGTCGCGATCGGGGCGGTTGCGCAGCGGCCCGATGTGGGGGTCAATGACATAGTCGGGGTGATGCCAATCAATCAGCGAGTGGTAGAAGCCGACGCGCATGTTCTGCGCGCGGAACGCCTCCACCATCGGCCGCAGCAAGTCCTTGCCGTAGGGCGTATTGGTCGCCTTGTAGTCCGTGAGCTTGCTGTCCCACAGGCAGAAGCCCTCGTGGTGCTTGGTGGTGACAACGAAGTACTTCATGCCCGCCCCGGAGGCGGCCGCGGCCCAGTGCCGCGGGTCGTAGAGGTCGGGGTTGAAGCGTTTGAAGTACTGATCGTACACCTCGTCCGGGATCTGCTCGCCGTGCTTCACCCACTCGTGGCGAGCGGGCAGCGCGTACAGGCCCCAGTGAATGAACAGGCCGAAGCGGTCGCGAACGAACCAACTGGTGTCACCGGGCGTGGGTTTGGGGGTGGGCATGGGTTATCCTCCGATGTGAGATTACGCGCCGGAGTTCGGCGGACCAGGTATGGCCTCCTGCTGCATGCCGGTTCGACCCGTCAGGCGAGGGTGCTCTGACGCGCGGCAGAGGAACTGCCCTGACCGCGGGGAAGTGAAAATGGTCTGCTGTCCGTTCGGAGGTCGTAATATGCCCAAACGTTCTGGAAAGTCTAGCGAATCCTTGCTGGAAAAGGCGCTGCGTCTGGAGCAGGTGCAGGGCGAGCGGCACCTCTTCGAGGGGCTGGTGCTGGGCCATGTGGTCCTGCCGCCGGCGGGACGCGCGGATTACCTCAGCGGCAACTTCGAGGACGCCTGCATATCCACCGGCCAGTATCTCGGCGCGGAATCGTTCCGTTACGCCGTGACCGGAGACGCCGAGGCTAAGCGCCGCGCCGACGAATCCGCCGCCGCGCTGCGCAAGCTGCAGACCATCACCGGCACCACGGGCTTCTTCGGGCGCGGCTTCAAGACCGCGACCGGCCCCACCTGGGACGAGGAATGCTATTTCTTCCCCCGTGAATGGCACCAGGCCGGCGAGTACCGCTGGCTCGGCGACCCGAGCTCCGATTCCTTCAACGGCCGCACCTTCGGGTGGTCGTGCTACTTCGACCTCGCCGCGGATGAGGCGGGGAAGCGCCTGGCGCTCGAGGACGTCACCCGCGTCGTCACGCAGTGGATCGAGAACGATTTCCGGCTCGTGGATATTGACGGGCGCATGACGCTGTGGGGCAACTTCTGTCCTTACATCCTGGAGGAAGACCTCAACGCGCTCCAAGCGCTGAACCACCCTACCGGGGTTCGTGTATTACCGCAACGCGCGCAGACCCGAGAATCACGCTCACGAACCCCGTTCCGGAAGAGTCTCGGCTGCTGCTCTAATAGCCGAGACTCTATAAGTGCGCGCACCGCATCACCGGCGACGACCGCTTCGAGCGCGAGTACTGGCGGCTGATCCGCGACTTCGGGTATGCCGATCGCGCGGTGGTGGCGAAAGTGCTGCCGCACGGGTCAACGCCGCCGTGGGACGACAACCTGGGCATGATGGCGCTCTTTCACCTGACGCAGTACGAGCAGGATCCGGCGCTCAAGGGGCTCTATCTGGAGAGCGTCGCGCGCTACCGGAGCGCGCTGAAGGATGATCCGAATCCCTTCTTCCAGTTCGTGAACAAGGTGCTCAGGCCCGATGCGGAGGTTCATCCGGGAACGCTCGATTGGCTCCGCAAGTACGAGGTGCCCAGGCAGAAGCGCACCATCAAGCCGCGCTACCCCGAGGACGCCCCGGGCATCGAGGCGGAGACCGAGGGTTCGCCCCACAGCTTCCTGCGCGGCTATTGGATGGGGCGGCATTACGGGTTCATCGGGGAGGAGGACTGAGTCATGTCCGACAGACAGCCCGCGCCGGTCAAACGCCGCCGGGGCTGCGGGCGACGGCTGCTCATTCTGGGGCTCATCATCGCCGCGCTCGTCGCGCTCGGGTGGGGCTTTGTGGCGCGGCCGATCACGGTTCCGGCGGACGCGCGAGACATGTCACCCGCCCTCCGGTCCGGCGCTTGGATCTGGCTCGACAAGCTCGGCTACCACATCTTCGCGCCGCACCGCGGGGATATTGTGGCGGTGGCCGCGGATTCGAGCGGTGGCGGTCTCCGCATCGGCCGCATCGTCGCGCTGCCGGGGGACATCGTGTCCGCCAAGGAGGGCAAACTGCTGATTGACGGCAGCCCGGTTGCCGAGTCCTATGCCCATGGCTCGCTTGCAGCAACCTTCGAGCCGATTCGCGTACCCCAGGGCCATTACTTCGTGCTGCCCGACAACCGCGCGCAGGCGCCGCGCAATCCGCGCACGGCGCTCGCCTCCAAGGACGCGATCATCGGCAAGGTGCTGCCGCCGGGCGCGTAGGCCGGATCACCCAGGCTCCACGGTGGCGCGGGTTTTCAACCTGCGCGTTGCGTGGGATGCAATCCCGCCGTAGGACGGGCAAGCCCATGGCGCCGGGGCGTTGCCATCAGGCTGCGCTGATGGTAGAAAACCCCGACGATGTGGAATACGACCGCAGTTGCCATCAAACCAGGATGGCAGCTCGATCAAGGTAAGCGGCGCCACGGCGCCGCACGAAACCGCGATTCCGCATGAGGAACCGCAAGGAACGGGCCGGAGCCTCGCGCATGCTCCGGCCCAGCCATTTCCGCCAGCCGCCCGAGCGGCGGCTCGATGCCCGATGCGCACTTCCCCCGGTTGACATGTCGCCCCCCAAAATCGTTGCATGAATCTACACATGGGCGCGGAATATACATTACAATGTAGCAGGGCTTGTTTACGCGCGCCGCGCGGACCGGCCAACGCGTTTCATCCGCCCTACCACAGCACAGGAGACTGCCGCCGAGATGTTACTGTTCGACAAGAGTCTTCACGATGGCATCGAAGAAGGTCGCGTGACACTGACTTTCCGCAACTGGGAGCGGCCGCGCGTCAATGCGAACAAGACCTATCGCGCGGGCGACGCCGGCGAGATATACATTGAGGACATAGCGCAGGTGCCGCTGTCCCAAGTGACGGAGGAAGAGGCCCGCGCCGCCGGCGCGGAGTCGCTCGAGGATTTCCGCCGCCATTACGCCGCGCGCAACCCGAAGCTTGATCTGGAGCAGCATCTCACCTACCGCGTTCGCTTCCGCTATATCGGCAACGAAGCGGCGCGGGTGCTCGCGGGCCGGCTGGGCGAGGATGACTTGCGCCGCCTCGACCGCCAGCTCGCGCACATCGACGTGCAGGCCTATGAGGGCGAGTGGACGCAGTTCTTCATCTCGACGCTGACGCAGAAGCGCTGGATGCGCCCCGGTGAGCTCGCCCAGCACTTGGGTACCGACCAGGACATGGTGCGCCGCAAGATGGGCGTGCTCGCCGAGCTCGGCATCGTTCGCGCCGACCCCGGCCTTGGCTATTCGCTCAGCGAGGGCGGCCGCAAGCTCTACGCGTACCGCATGCGCGGGTAGCGGGGGCTCTCTCACGATCCGAGACGGCGGGCCGGGCCGCGGACCCCCCACAACCGTGCGCGTGGATCGATGGTGACGCTCCGGCGCCACTCCAGAGTCGAGCTGCGCGCGACAGGGGTCGGATTCCATCCCGACCCGTTCCCTCTCAGTTGCCGGACCGCTTCAGGTACCCCCGCCCTCCATTTGGGCCCGCCCGCCAGGGATTGCCCTCGCCACCGGCGAAGAATATGCGATGATGGGGCCGACGCACGGTTAGCCTGCATTATTCATACTGCCAAGCGCGTCGGCGGGAGGACGCAGCATTCGCGCCGCGTGATGCGCCTGTGGCGCATTCCGGAGCACCGACAAGTCGGTGCCATGATCGGACGCGGATTATTCCTGTTTGGCGCCGCAAGCGGCGCTCCGGAGATGCGGCGAAGCCGCATCCAGACTGTTTGTGAATCCTGCAGGCGATCTGAAATCACCATGAATAATCCGGGGTTACGCGTCGGTCATCGGTTCAGGGGCCCCTTCGTAGAAGACACATCCGGAGGTTCGACCATTGGCACTTCCCACCACACACATCGGCGGCATTGAGGTCTCGCGGCTGACCCTGGGCAGCAACCCGTTCTTCGGGTTCTCGCACAAGACGCCCGCCCAGGACACCTGGATGCGACGCTACTACACCGATGAACGCATCTACGAGGTGCTGTTGGTCGCGGCGGAACTGGGGGTCAGTTTCTTTGTCAGCGGCACCAACCAGCGCTTCGCCGACCTGCGGCGCCGGCTCGAGGGCGAGACCGGCCACCACATCAACTGGGCCTGCACCCCGGCCGGGGATGATCTCAAGGGGCTCAAGGCGGATATCGACCGCGTGAAGAAGCTGGGCGCCGAAATCTGCATGCCGCACACGTCGTGGGTGGAGGCGCATCTGCGCATCGCGGAACGCGAGGTCGCCGGGATCACGGAAGTCTTCGACTACATCCGCCAGGCGGGCATGATCCCCGGCTTCTCCACCCACCGCCCCGAGGTGCTGCCGATCTCCGCCGAACGCGAATACGACGCGGAGACGTTCATCCTGCCCTTCAACGTCCTCGGGTTCCTGTGCCCGGTCGAGATCGAATGGCAGGCGCACCTCATCAACCATTGCCCCAAGCCGGTCATCATCATCAAGCCGCTGGCGGCGGGACGGCTGACGCCGGACCCGGGACTGACGTTCGTGTACGAGCGCATCAAGCCGACCGATACCGTCGCCGTCGGCGTCCTGTCGCCCGAGGAGCTGCGCGAGGACGTCGCCCTCGCCGCGGACGTGATGGCACGGCGCCCGGCGCAGTACGACCTCTCCTATACCCGCAGCAAGGAGCACATGGCGAAGTAGGGGCGATGTCATGGCGGGGCGCGGCGATACCATGGTGGGGCGGGCGTCTCGCCCGCCCGAAAAGGGTAGGCCAGACCTTCCCACACACCCGCGCACGCCGGTCACAACCGAGAAGGTGACGCCGCGAGGATTCTGGCTTGTCTCCAGATCATCTGAGATGGACAAGGCCGGTCACGGCCTTTCGGATTACGAGGAGAAGACTGCCGCACTGGCAGCAGTCGGGGCGGGTCTACTTCGTCACCTTCCGCACCGCAGGGCTGCGACTCGCTCCGGTCAGCCGTGATGTTGTGCTTCAGACCTGCATCGCCTGTCACGGCAGGACGATCGATCTGCATGCCGTCGTAGTCATGCCCGACCACGTGCACTTGCTGCTTCGTCCGCTCTCGACCGCAGCGACGGACGAGAGCGTCGTTGATCCGCCCGTGCACGATCTCGGACGCATCGCTCACACCGTCAAGTCGGTTTCCTCACATGAGATCAACCGCAGGCTAGGCCGAAAAGGCACAGTATGGCAATCGGAGCGCTTCGATCGAATTGTCCGGGACGAGAATGAGTACCGTGAGAAGGTGCAGTATATGCTGAACAATCCGGTGAAGCAGGGCCTGGTCACAGACCCATACGAATATCCTTGGTTGGTCTTCCCAGAGCCACTGCGCACGTGAGCGCCAAGGAGCGTCCGCGGGAGCGGCGGTTGGCAGGCGAGACGCCTGCCCCACCAATCATTGGCACCGCACCGATTGAGCCCCAGCGGCTCGTGATGACACCGGCGAAGAGCCTGCCCTGAACGAAGTGAAGGGGCTCAGGATGACGCATCGCTCGGCTCGCTGCCCAACGCAAACCTGCCCTTCAGCCCCTCCGCCATAGTGGATTCATACGCGGTCATCTCGCGCAACTCGAAGGTCGCCCCGAGCTCGCGCTCAAAGCCTGCGGCGACTGCATCGCGGACCTGGTCGAACGCCGGCTCATGGCCGAGGGCGGCCGTGAGGTCGGTCGCCATGCGCGCCTCCTCCTCCGCCGCCCCAGCGCCGAAAAGCCGCTGCTTCACATCATCCGACAACCTCAGCGGCAGCGAGTTCTGCTGAAGCAGCGCGCCGCCGTGCCGCGCCTGTGCGCTGCCGAGCAGCTTCTTACCCCCGATCTCCAGGTCGCATTGCGCGGGCGCCGCAAAGCACAGCAGGTCGCCGCGGCGGGGAGCTTCGCGCGGCTCGCACAGCGTTGATTCCACGCCGAGCGTCCGCAGCCCGGCGGCGATGGCCCGCGCGAAGACGCGGTACGACTCGATGATGGACCCCAGGCCCGCGCTCGGCGCGACGATGCTGAAGGTGACCTCGTGATGATGCAGGATCGCCTTGCCGCCGGTCGGGCGGCGCACGGCCATCACGCCGGACTCTGCGCAGCGGCGCAGCAAATCCTGCGGCGGTCGCTGCATGCGTCCGAAGGAGAGGGTTGGCCTCGACCAGGAGTAGAAGCGCAGAACCGGCGCCTCCCCGTCGGCGACCGCCTCGAGCAGCACGCGGTCGAGCGCCATGTTCCAGTCACCCGATCGCGGCCCCGTATCAAGCAACTGCCAGCGGGAGATGTGTGGAGGTTTTGCCATAGGCGGCTCGCTCATCGCGACATACGCTTCGGCGGCGGGTTACAGCAGCCGTTCGATCGCTTCGTCGTCGCCGGCGGCGACCTGCGCCCCCGCCGCGATGATCTCTCGCTGCAGCGCCGCCGCGCGCCCGCTCGTGAAGTCGCGCTCCGCGATCGGCGGGGCGCTGATGACGATGACGCGCTTGCCCGCGCGCGCGGCCGCAAGCGCCGCCTCCAGGTTCGCCAGGTTGCCGGCGCCGACCGGGATTGGCGTCAGCACCACGGCCTGCGCCGCCTCGATGAGCCGCATATTCTCCTGTTGCGCTTCTTCCGATATGGGGCTGAACGGCGCCTCTTCTGCCCGCGGCAGTGATAACCTCTCCGCCGCCTGCTGATCCGAATCCTCGACATTGAGCACCCCGGCGGACACGCGAAATCCGCGCGCCGCGAGCCGTTCCATCAGCTCGGCGCCGGTCCCTGCGCCGCAGATGACGTGCACCGCCATGCCCTCGCGCCGCACCTCCACCGGCAGCCGCGACAGCAGCGTGAAGTACGGGCGACCGGTTACGGGGTGGCGCTTGACCGTGACCTCGGTGCCGTACGCCTGGCGCACGTGCTGCGCGGTGATGACGTCGTGCGCCGAGCCCTCCGCGACCAGCCGTCCGTCATGCATCAGGAGCATGCGCCCGCAGTACTGCGCCGCGAGGTTGAGGTCGTGCATCACCACCACCACCGCCACCTGCTGCTCGCGGTTGAGGGTGCGCACCAGGTCGAGCACCTCGATCTGGTGGTTGATGTCGAGGTGCGCGGTCGGCTCGTCGAGGATGAGAAGCTCGGGCTCCTGGGCCAGGGCGCGCGCGACGGCGACGCGCTGGCGCTCGCCGCCGGAGGTCTCGGTCACGGGGCGCTGACTCAGGTGCGCGATCCCGGTGAGCCGCATCGCGCGTTCGGCCGCGGCGTAGTCGCGCCCCCCTTCGAGGGCGAAGCGCCCCATCCGCGGCGAGCGTCCCATGAGAACGATCTCGAGCACCGAGTAATCGAAGTGGTATCTCGAATCCTGGGGCACGACCGAGACGCGCCGCGCCACCTCGACGCTGGTCATGGCGAAGACGTCGCGCCCGTCCAGCAGCGCCCGGCCCGCGCGCGGTCGCAGGACGCGGCTCATGACGCGCACCACGGTTGACTTGCCCGAGCCGTTGGGGCCGACGAGGCCGAGGAACTCGCCGTCGGCGATCGCGAACGACATGCCGCTGATGACCGGCTCGCCGTTATAGCCGGCGCTCACATCTCGAAGTTCAAGACGCATGGGTCAAGTAGTGCCCTATCAATGTTTATCTGATGGAAACCACAGATTAACACAGATGGACGCAGATTAGAACTGGGTGCGCGCTCAAGGAGCGCGCGAAGTCGTCTCAGCGGCCTCTACTGGAGAAAACGGGCAGTTTCTTGTTCCCAATCGGCAGCACGTTGGTGCCGTCGGGGCGGCTGTGCCACATGAAGAACGTCCCCCGCCATCCCCACTAAGAAAGGTCATACCCTCTGAATATCAGCCTTCCCCTGACGCGTCGGGAATCCTCTCTTGTAAGGGTGCCCAGGGGCGACGGTGTTACCGGAGACGCACGGTTCAGAACCCGCCCATGTTTCCGTGCAATCTGTGTAATCTGCGCAATCTGCGGATAGATCATCTGTCGCCTCACGGGAATACCGCCCACACCGCTTTGATCGCAACGCGTCGGGTAAACGAGTCGGCGTTGGGATCGCCGATGATGACGTAGGCGTCCATGCCGCGGCGCACCGCCTGGCGGTAGGTCGCGTAGAAGTTCAGGCCCTGGCGGCGCTCGACCAGGCGCCCGCTGATGGTGCGCTCGTTGGAGAGGTCGTAGGCGCCGGTGAGGACGACCTGGTGACCCTTCTCGGGCTCGATGGGCGATGTCATGTACAGGTATTCGGCTCGGATCTGAAGCGCCAGGCTGTCGCTGAGCTTGAGACCCTGGCGCGCCGACGCGAATAGCGAGGTGCCGGCAAGGCGCCTGCCCATCTCCCCGTAGACCGACCCGGAGCGATAGAGGTCATTGACGTTCCAACCGTGCGAGAGCCCGACGCCCGTGTCGGTGAACCGTTCGCGGCGTCCGTAGTGCGCGCCGACCCATTGCGAGCGATCGTTACGGAACTCCCGCCAAGCGCCGACATCCACGAAATAGTACGACGGATCGCCGATGAAGCTGTCCGCGCCGTCGAAGGAACTCCACCACGAGGTGGTGCGAATGCGGCCTGTCTCGCGCCGGCTCCAGGAGTCAGCCGAGAGCGTGTATTTTCGCACGCCCTTCTCCGGGACGTAGGCGAGCGTGTCATCGAAGTCGGCGCCGATCTCGGTGTAGTTGGCCCACAAGGACACCCGGCCTTGTCCGCGCGATCTGGTGCCCGAGATTCTCCAGATCGCGTCGTTGCCTCCCTCGCCCGCGGAGTGGCTCGCGTAGTAGCGCAGCAGCATCGAGTCGGTGCCGACTTTGGTATTGCGGCCGAGGTCGAGGCCGGTGGCGAACGTCAGGTGATCGGGGTTCGCGGCGCCCTGCTGGCCGGACAGAGCCCAGTCGACCTCCGACACGGGCCCCAGTCGGTAGCCGTGCTGCAGCGCGAAGATGTTACCTTGGTCGACGGTATTGACGACCAGCAGGCCGGTCTCGTGGCGGCCCATGCGCCCGGTGACGGCGAGGCCGCCGTTAATGTCTCGGATGCGGTTGGTGTAGAGCACGATGTTCGAGCCGTCGCCGTAACCCTCGACGAAGAATGGGCGGCGCTCGGGCAGCCAGCGCTCGGTATATGAGAAATCGATGGTCTCGACGACGTTCTCGATGTCGCGGAAATCGGGCCGGTAGGTGCCGTAGAGCCGCAGGCCGCTGGGCAGCGGGCGCTTGACATCGAGGCCGAAGTGCAGGCGATTGCCGCTGTCGGAGCTGCTTTCCGTCAACGTGTAGGGCAGCAGGACCGTCGGCTCATGATAGGGCGGCAGCGCCAGGCCGGTGAGGTCCGCGCACGACTCCGGGTTGAACACGCCGTACATCCGCGGCCAGATGCTCCACTCCTGTTCACGCGCGAGCTTGCGCTGGAAGGCCATGCCCCACGTGTGCGGGCCATTGGGGTAGCGCAGGATCTTGAAAGGGATGGCGATCTCAGCGGTCCAGCCGTCCGGGTTCACGCGGGCGGCGGCGCGCCAATCGCCCTGCCATTCGATCTTGGCGGCGCTGGCTCCGGGCATGTCTTCGTTCTGCGTGCCCCGTGGATTGACCTCGAACCAGTAGGCGTCGCGATGCTCGTGATAGGTGTCCAACTGCAGGGCCACCGAGTCGTCGAGGTGCATGGTGCCGTTGCGCTTACGCTGCGTTGCCTTGATCTGGTCGACGCGGGAATCGTGGCAGCGGAAGGCGACGTAAAGGTAGCCGGCGTCCTGGCAGATGTAGGCGTCGGTGGGCTCGGTCGCCGGCAGGTCCTTTTCCTCGCGGTAGAACCCGTCGAGGTGCGCCGCCTGCTGCCAGCACGGGTCGTCGAGCACGCCGTCAATCTTCGGCGGCTGTTCGATCCGCATGGATGCGACGCACGGCGGCGGCCCCGGCGCCTCCGCTTTCTTCGCCTCCTCGGCGTGCGCGGTTGCGTTCGGCAACGCCGCGAGGACTACCGCCACAAGCGCGGCAGTAGCGCAGACGCGCGACATGCTTGGTCTTATTGACAGCGTCATGTCAGTGCCCCCTGATCGAAGACGATGCGGATCCGGCGGCGAACTCACAGCCGCGTGCGGCTATCGGATCTCCTCAAGCTCTCGGCATACATCCGCGCCCAACGGCTCTTCAGGTCTCCCGGCGGGTAGATGCGCCGCCCGCGTGGCCGGCCGAAGCGTCGGGCCAACTCCGAGACCGGCACGCGAAACGTGGCATGCAACCCGGGAGGCCGGTCGTTTTCCAGCGCATCAATGATCGCAGCCAGCCCATCCGTCTTCAGGTTTCCGAGGCGGAAGGCCGGGCTCATCTCGCCCATGAAGTTCGTGTAGACGTCGAAGCCCGGCAGGATGAAGAACCACAGCCCGCCGGGCGCCATATCCTGCACGGACGAGGCAATCGGCTGATCGGCGTCCGTGGTAGGGCAGCCGTCCCGGCTGCCAACCTGCGGCCCGCAGGCGAGGCCGCTGGGCACGCCCGTGCTCTTGCCAGGCGCGACCCATTCGACAAGCTCAGGGTAAACGCTTGGCCTACCAAGATATTGATGCACGAGCTTGCCCTCAGGTTCACCCAACCGCTGGCCAATGTGCTTCTCGCTCTGCTCGCGGAGCCACGCAGGCATGTGCTCGAGGTCCCGTAACGTTGGGCGCAGGTGCTCCAGATTCCATCCTTCGCCATCGGGCGACGGGCAGTGCATGAAGAGCGTGAACGGCCCGCCCAGCGCGTCACATCTCTCGCGCAGCCGCAGGTCGCGGGTTAACTCGATCAGCCCCGGCAGATCGGCGATGATGCGCTTCGTAAAGAACCACTGCCACCGCGGGCGGATGCCGGCCGCAAGCAACCGCTCCGTCGCGACCAGCGCGTCGCGGAACGCGCCCCGGCGCCGATATGCCCAATCGGTGACCTGCTGCAACCCAAAGAACGATATCTGGCAGACGCGCACGCCGATGCTGTGCGCCCATCGCGCATAGTCGGGGTCGCGCGCCACGCGCCAGATGCTCAACAGCTCCCATTCGGCCCGCTGCGAGGGCAAGTCGCTCAACTCATGCTCCAGTTCGTACAGGCGCCGGTAGTCACCCGAGTAATCCGGCTCGCGAACCGACGTGGACGCGCGCAGCTCCCGCCATAAGGGCTGCTCCTCGCCCGGCCGCTTGAATGCGCGGAACTGCTCGACCACCCAGCGCAGGTCATCCTCAGTCATGCGCGTCGCCGGTGCCGGCGGCGTCCCGAGATAGCAATGCCGGCAGCGATTCGGGCAGCCGAACATGTCGAGCGCAACGCCGACTTCGGCTGATGTCAACCTCGGCATTTTCCCTTCTCTCAGCGTGACTACGCGTCGCTTCCGCCCTGCTCGGCCTCGGCGTGCATCTTGGCCCATCGCGTCTTCAAGTCGCTGCGCTTGTAGAGCCTCCGGCCGTAGGGCCGGCCGAAGCGGCGGGCGAGTTCGACGATTGGGACCTGGAACATGGATCGCAGCCCCGGGGTCCGGTCGTGCTCGTAGCGATTGATGATCTCCGCGACACCGTCGCTTTTCAAGTTGCCAAGTCGAAAGGCTGGCGTGGTCTCGAACATCAGCAGGTAAACATCAAAGCCGGGCACAACGTGGAACCAAACGCGCGGCGGGTCCACGAAGTCGTTGAGGTCACCGAACGCCGGCCCCGCCTGCGCCGATAGCGATCTCGCTAGGTTGCCCTCGGGCACGCCGATCGGCTCGCCGGTGCGCTTCTCCTCTTCTTCCAAGAGCCAGCGCGGCACGCGGTCCAGGTCTGCAATCGTTGGCCGCAGGTGCTCCAAGTTCCATGCCTCGCCGTCCGGCGAGATCGGCAGGAACCACAACTCGAACGGACCGCCGAGAGCTTCACAGCGTTCGCGCAGGCGTAGCTTGTTCGTGAGCTCAATCAGGCCCCGCAGGTCCGGGATAATCCTCTTCGTGAAGTACCATCGCCAGCGCACCCGGATACCAGCCGCCAGCAGACGTTCGGTAGCGATCAACGCGTCGCCAAAGGCTCCGCGGCGTCGGTAGCCCCAATCCGTCGCCGCCTCCATGCCGAAAAACGAGATCTGGCAGAGATGAACGCCGATCTCATATGCCCAGGGGGGATAGCCGGGATCTCGTGCCAGTCGCCAGACGCTCAAGACCTCTGCATCGCCTCGCGGAAATCGCTCGTCGGACAATTCCGTTTCCAGATCGTAGAGGCGTCGGTAGTCAGCGGAGAAGTCCGGCTCTCGCGCCCAAGTCGACACCCACAGCTTGCCGAAGGCCAGGAGGCCGGCGTTCTTTTCCACGTGGGCGCGGAATTGCGAGACGACCCAGCGGAGGTCGTCCTCGGTCATGCGACCACGCCCGGGCCTGGGGCCGACCCAGCAGTGCCGGCAGCGATTCGGGCAGCCGAACATATCGAGCGCAACGCCGACTTGTGGTGATGTGATTGGTGGCATGATCTGATGCCTTGGCCGATTGGCCGCCAGGCGCGGCTCCCGCGGCGCGGAGCGCGTCCTCTCTCCACACGCTTGCGAAGCCTGCGCGCCCGGACTGGCCCACCCGCCGCGTTACACTGGCCGTCCCCACGCGCGCCACTGGTCGGGCGAGCATGACGGGACGAAGCGGTAGCTCGCTCGCAGCTCACGGAAGCCGAGCTTGCGCACCATCGCATCCACATCATCACCGGCGGGGCCGGAGTAGTAGCCCACCGCGTCTCCGCGGCTGAACGCCTGTTCCGCCTGTGCCGTCAGCATGCCCGAGGCTAATCCTTTGCGGCGATGCGCCGGATCGACCACGATCCAACTGATCTCGGTCACGCCGCGGCATATCGGATTCGACGAACAGAACCCTACGAGTTCGTCACCCGCAAACGCTCCGTAACATATGACCGGAAGCCCCTGCGCCATGTAATCGAAATCCCGCCAGGTCGAGACATATCCTCGCATCCGTTCGACGCGGTCACAGGCGGCCTGGAGGTTCGAACGGTCGTCTCGCGTCAGCGCGCGCACATGCCCGGAGGGCGCCGGGCGAAACTCCTCCGAAGTCACGCCGTAGTTGCGAGAGCAGCACCATGTGCCATCAATGAAGTGCGGCTTCACCCGGCGCAAAGCTGCCTCTCCGAGCACCTCCAGGACGTTGTAGTTGCGACCGGAGACGTACGCCGCGATGGCGCGCGCCGCCGCATCATCCGGATCGGCCAGGATCTGGATTGCGCCTTCGTTGTAGACAACCAACAGCGGCACGCCGGCGACGAAGACTAACTCATGCGCCGGTCTGCCCTCTGGCCGCCACTCCTCGTATGCTGGATCAAGGATGCCTATCGCATGCCGGTAGTCGATGGGCGATGTCAGCAGCGCCGGAAGTACCGCCTTCAGCAAGGCATAATGATCGCGGCAGAGGTCGCCCAAATCAGTCCATCCCCTTTTGGGTGGTGTCGCCCACACTCAGCTCCATCTGCACGCCCACCACCTTGGCGCCGAAGCGCACGTAGAGTCGCCGAGCAGCCTCGTTATCCGGCTCCGTGTTTATATGCAACTCGCGCACGCCGCGCGCTTTCGCCCGACGCCAGACCTCCCGCAGCAGGGCGGTGCCAATGCCTTGCCCGCGCATATGCTGCGCCACGACGAGCTCCAGCAGTTCGCCGGCGAGCGCACCGTGTGACAAGTCCTGGTAGGTCAGCAGGTGTGCGAACCCGACCGCCTCGCCCGCAATCTCGGCCACAATCACGTCATGGTCAGCATGGGCGAGCACCGCCTCAAATGCGCGCCGACGTTCCGCCGCGAACCCGACGAGCGCAGTCGCCAGGTCATTGATGACGACGTAATCGCGTGGCTCAGCTCTCCGCAGCGCCGCAGCATCTCGAAAATCCTTCCGAAGCCGAAAGGTCACCGGTGGGCTCCTCAATTGCCACATCGTCCCATGTACAACACTACATCGTGGCATAGTCCGCACGCATCAACATAGCCCGCCATCGGCTGGAACCCGGCCGCCGCAGGGAGCCCCAGCAGCCGTGCCGATTGATGGCCTCTTCCCGCCTCTGCGCTCTTTGCGCCTTTGCGGTGAATCGTCCCCAAGAAAAGCACACGCGCCTGCTCCGCGCCACCCAAGTGCTCTGGATGGCATGAAGCAGGCGCGTCAAGGGCTGAGGCCGCGGATTCCTGCGTCCGCCAGGCGCGACGCCTGGCCTACCATGACTATTGTTTTGTTGCGAGTCAGCCGCACAAATGATACGTCGCCGACCCGGTTCTGTCAACCGCAACGCCGCAGGGCCGCAACGCCGCAGGGGGTGTGACCTCGAAAAGTGGCATCGGTCCGACAGGTCAGTAGGGCGCACGGTGTGCGCCCGCTCCCAGCCGAGGGCGGCTGGGCCACATCAGAGGCGCTCGCCGCAGTTCATCGGTACCGCCCGAGGTCACGGTACGCCTGGAACAGCGCCTCGACATTTTCCAGCGGTGTGTCCGCCTGGATGTTGTGTGCGGTGCAGAAGATGAAGCCGCCGCCCGGACCGAGAGTCTCGAAGCGCTCCCGGACCTCATTGCGCACGTCGTCGGGCGTGCCGAACGGAAGCGTCCGCTGAATCGAGATCGACCCGTGGAAGCTGAGCTGATCGCCGAACAGTCGCTTCAGCTCGCGGCGATCCATGTCGTGCACATCGGGCTGAACCGGGTTGAGGATATCCAGGCCGCAGTCGATCAGGTCGGGGATGATGGGCTTGATCGACCCGCACGAGTGATGCGCCACCTTGTAGCCGCGGCCTCGACCCAACTCGACCATGGCTTTGAACCCCGGGCGAAGGAACCGCCGCCACATGTCCGGCGAGATGAAGAGGCCGTTCTGGGTGCCGAAGTCATCACCCATGAAGAAGATGTCGAGGTTGTCGCCGGCAGCCTCGAACGTGCGCCGGGCGTACTCGAGGTAGAACTCGGCGATGCGCCCGAGGATGTACTCGGCGATGTCCGGATTGAGGGAGAGGTCGAGCAGGATCTGCTCGATGCCGCGCACGTACATGGCGGGCTTGAGCTGGGCGCAGCGGTTCATGCGATCGCCCATGAAGACCACGGCCTTGCCTGATTGCCGCGCCGCGAGCGCCTGCTCGCGCACGCAGGCGTAATCGAACCAGTCGGGATCCGGCCACTTGGGATAGGCCCGAACCTCCGCCACCGACTGAGCATGAGCGAGCGGGAAGTCGATGACCTCGCGGTACGCCGCAGTGTGGTCGCCGGAACCGACTTGCATCCGCACGCGCGGCACGCCGAAGTGGTCCTCGACGCTGCCATCCGCGTGAACGACCGACTCCGGGCCAATGTAGCGCGGGCCGTCGATGTAGCGGAAGTCCACGTCGAAATGCTGCAGCAGGTCTTCGCGCGTCGCCAAGCCGTAGCGCGCGAGCAGCTTCGCTTCGATCTCGGGCGCTGCCCAATAGTCGATCGGGACGCGATCGGGCTCGCGATGGGCCAACGCCAACGAGACTCGCTCTCGAGCTTCCATGGATCTACCTCGCAGTTGCGCGGGCGCGCGCCCCGGGCCCGACTTTCCAGATGATGCTGATGGGCAACACGGCGAGTAGAGCAGCCGAGCCGAAAGCGACGAACGTGACCTCGTAGCCGTGCGACTTGATGAGGACGCCCGCGCCCCAGCCCGCGAGGCTTGCGCCGATGTAGCCGAACGCGTCGATGAAGCCGGCCGCGCCCGCCGCGCCGGACTTGCGCCCGAAGTCCTGCGCCGCATGTCCGACCATCAAAATGTGCGGCCCGTAGGTGCAGAACCCGATCAGCGCGACCACCAATATCACGAGCCACGACTGCGCGGTATCGATGTACGGAAAGGCGATGGAGAAGATCCCGAGCAGCGCCAGCAGTCCGGCGATCACCGGCGCGCGGCGCCCCCCGAAGAACCGGTCCGTGGCCCAGCCCGCGGCGATCCCGCCGACCGATCCCGCCAGCGGATGAATGCAGCGCTTGATGACCTCGCCGAAATGCGCCATGAGTGTCGTTCCGGTCTCGGCGCTGCGCTCATCCAGGTACGCCGGCAGCCAGTTGACGAAGCCGTAACGGTTGAGATCGAGGAGGAAGAAGGTGATGGCCACGATCCACAGGTATGGATTCCTCAGCGTCGTCATGACGTTGGCGATGATGCTGCGGCGATGCTGCTGGGCGCCGGGCAGGCGCTCATCGTCTTCGACGATCGCCGGCAGGCCAACGTCCTCCGGAGCGTCGCGAGCCAGGAGAAAGAAAAAGCAACCCACGGCCGCGAAGATCACCGCCGGCACCCAGAACACCGATCGCCAATCGCCGCCGAGCTGCTGCACGTAATAGCCGGTGAGGAAGAACGCCAGCGCCCAGGAGAATGCGCCGCCGAACTGATACGACGCCCCCATGACGCCCATGACCTTGCCGCGGCTGCTCACGGGGAACCAATGCGCCAGCATGCGCACCATCGGCGACCAGCCCATCGCTTGGAAGAAGCCGTTGATGGCCCAGAACGCCACCAGCAGCGCGAGGAGGCCCGTCGCCGGCGGCGCGCCGGGTCGCGCCAGATAAGTTGCGGCGAAGACGGCGAGGTTCATCGCCACCGAGCCCACGACGCCGATAGTTGCGATGATGCGACTGCCGAAGCGGTCGGCGAGTTGGCCGTTGACGAACTGGCCTACGGCATACATCACCGTCAGGCCGGTGAAGATCATGCCCACCTGTCCCGCGTCCCAATGGAAGGCGCTGGACATTTGGGTTTTCGCCATCGGCATATTATAGCGGCACAGGTAATAGGCGAAATAGGTGATCCAGGCCGAAGCGAAGACCCTGCGCTGCCAGCGACGCAAGTCGGTCGTCTCTACACCTGTTGCGACAGCCATGACTGTTCTCCGAGGCGGGGATACCTGCACAATCCGAATAACGCAGAAGGCGGGCGCGCCATTGGGTACGCCTTCAGCGAAGATTCCGCCTAAACGCCTCGCGCCCTGCCTGATTGGACCCGACGCAGACCAGCAGGGCGACTACGCACATTCCTCGACGCCGATGAGTTCCGCAACCGCGGTCAGCGATGTCGCCGTCCAATTCGGCTGTGGGCCCTCAGGCGGCACGGGCGCACCTTCGGGGTTCATCCACACCGAGCGCATCCCCGCCGCGCTCGCGCCGGCGATGTCGGCCACGAGCGAATCGCCGACCACCAGGCACTCCCCGGCGGTGACTCCGAGCGCCTCTGCGGCTGCGAGCATGAACCGCGGATTCGGCTTGCGCCACGGCACGTCGCCGGAGCAGATGAAGGCGTCGAAGAAGCCCGCGCAGTCCCACTGCTCCAGATCGCTTCGCAGCAGGCGCGCCGGCGTGTCCCATGGCGCATTGGTGATGATGGCAAGCGTCAACCCCGCGGCGCGCAAGCGGGTTAGCGTGCCCACGGTGTCCGGGTAGGGGTGGTTGCATGCATGAATCGGTTCGTAGAACAGATCGGTCAGGCGCTCGATGTGATCCGCATCAGCATCGACACCGACCGCAGCCAGTCCTTGCCGCAGCCGCTCGCGGAAATGCCACGATCGCCCGCTGTGTTCGATCGCGCGCGCCCTGGTGCCGCCAATCACATCGCCGGCTGCTCGTGCGAATTCCGCCGCAGCCGTATCCGCATCTTCGCCTGGACTGCGAGCGGAGGGCAATGTCATCCTGAGCTCTGCCGCGCCAGCGAAGAGCTTGCCCTGAGCGATGCGAAGGGATCTCGTATCGTCATGCGCGACTTCGCGCCAGATCTGCTCCAGTCGTCCGCGCAGGAACTCCCGCCAGCGCCCCGTGAGGCCGTATTCGAGAAGCGTGTTGCCGAGGTCAAAGAGAATCGCGCGAACGCCGGTCACGAGGCATCACCATCCAGAGCCACCGGCAACTCGTCCAGCGCGCCAATCAGGCAATCCGGATTGAGAGCGGCGAGCTCGGCGCGCGGCGTCGGGCCGGTGGCAACCGAGATCACTCTCATGCATGCTCCCCGCGCGGCGATGATGTCATAAGGGTGATCGCCGACATAGACCGCGTCCGACGGCGCGACATCCAGCAGCCGCGCGCATGCCAGCAAGGGCGCGGGATCCGGCTTGGGTGCGGAGACATCGTCAGCCGAGACGACCGCGCCAAAGAACGCCTGCAGCTTGTGATGGCGCAGAATGGCCGCCGTCGAGTTCCCGATCTTCGAGGTGGCAATCCCAAGCGCAAGCCCGCGGCGCGAGAGCGCGTCGAGCGTCTCGCGCGCATGAGGCATGAGCGTGGTAGTTTCGACCCAGGTCAGGCGGCGCGCCTCCGCGAGGAATCCCTCGACTACCTCCGCCGCCCGCTCTCCGGCGTGCTCGGCAACGAGGTCCGACAGCGGCAAGCCGATCGCCCTCACGATCGCCTCGTCGGCGGGCACGGGGAGACCCGCTCGTGCAAACCCCGCCCGGGCGCATTGGATCACAGCCGCCGACGAATCGACGAGCGTAAAGTCCATGTCGAAAATCACCGCGCGGAGAGTCATGGTTTCCCTTCCCCGATCACCAGTCGCGGCGGCACGGGTCCCACGGGGCACGCGCGCATGCACTCGTCGCAGTTGATCTGCCCCAACGGCGAGATGCGCACCACGCCGAGGGCCCGGCCGCCCGCCTCGTCGCGGCTCTCGCACGCCGCGCGGTCGAAGCCGCTTTCCGACAGCGCCCCCCTCGGACACGCCTCGATGCAGCGGGCGCAATCCGTGCACGGCGAGAACTCGATCGGCCGATCCGCGGGAAGGGGGGCGTCGGTCACCACCGCCTTCAGCCACATCCACGGCCCCCATTCGGGATGGATGAGAAGCTGGCTCTTGCCGAATGCGCCCAGCCCCGCAAGCACGCCCGCCTTCTTGTAGGACAGGTTGTGCCGTGGGTCCTCAGCGCCGTAGCGCTGATTCCGGGTGACGGCGGCCCGGTAGCCGCCATCACGCAGAATCCCGACCGCCCGCCAGCCGGCGTCGCGCAGCATCGCATCCCCAAACGAGGTCGCAATGCGTGAATCCTGATACCGGCTGGCTGAGTAGAAGCGCACCGTCTGCACCGGATCGACAAGGTGGTGTGCGAGGACGATGACCGAACGCACCGTCCCGAACTGCACGCCGAAATCGCCCAACTCCTCCGCGCTGAACGCATCGCCCGGCGCGATGCCTACCAGGTCGGCGGTGCTGGCGCCCGCAAGGGACTTGACGCGGCCGGTCAGTTCCTCGATGCTGGGTCGGATCATCCAAGAGCTCCTAACCTGGATTATTCATACTACGCTTGAAGAGCGTGCATCCTACGTGCGATGCGTGCGCGCATGAATAATGCGCGCTAACGTAACCACTAAGTCACAAAGACACAAAGCTTGGACTTCAAATGTAAGACTTTCAGTCTACCGTTCCCTTGGTGTCTTCGTGTCTTTGTGGTATTCAGTCTGGGTTCGCTGTGCTCGCTGGTCTTGTTAGACGGTGTGGTCTCCTTGCGGCGAATAAAGTCATCGTCTCCTCGACCAACCATGGGTCATCGGGATGCGCTTGGATGTGCGCGCGCAGGCGCGCGAGGGCCCGGGCGTGAGCCTCGTCCGAGATCAACCTGGAGACCGAACACACACGCGTCTCCGCTTGCAGCAGCCGATCCTGAGGCGAGCCGTGCATGCGCTGGCGCACCACCTCGGCGGTGATGCCCTCGAATCCCGACTCGCTAAGCCAAGCCTTCACCTCGGCGCACAATGGCGTGCGCTTGCGATCGACCGTCATCGCTTCCGGGGAGAAGCGGTGTGTGGGATCGTCAACGATGTCCTCGAGTGTCCCCTGACGCACCAGCAGCACACCGCCGGGCCGCAGCGCGTCGAACGCGGCGCGGAATGCGGCGAGCGGTTCGTCGAGGTGATGCAGCATCAGCGACATCAGCGCGCAGTCGAAGCCGCCAGGCGCGACGGGCGGTGCGAGCACATCGCCGAGCACCCAGGTGACGCGTTGGTTCTCATCCTTGGCGCGGGCCTTCGCCAGCATCTCCGGCGAGCGGTCCACGCCGACCGCCGCGCAGCCGGTGCGCTCCGCCAGCGGGATCGTCCAGCGCCGGGTGCCACAGCCCAGGTCGAGCAAGCGCTTGCCAGGGCCAAGCCCGCCCATTTCTGCAAGCTTCGACAGCCACCATTCGATGTGCGGCTTGTCGAGCGGTCGCGCGGCGTCGTAAACCTCTGCGATCTGCGAATAGTCGGCTTTGCGATTGTTCATGGCAGGCGTATGGGAGCCCGCAGAGGGGCTCCCCTACGGTTCGCGGGGCCAACCCGTAGCGGCGACCCTCAGCGGTCGCCACCACTGGCGCCCGCCTCCAACAGCACCGTCTCCATCGGCGCGAGCGTGATTTCCGGGCCCATTGGTTTCCCCGAAATCAGGTCGCGCGCCGAAATCGGCTTGTCGCCCCGCACCAACTTCACCCTCTGCGACTGGGCAAGATAGTTGACCGCATTGAGGATCTGGCGCCCGTGAAGTCTGGCGGTGCGGAACTCCACGCCCCACGGCACGCGCCCGCGGTCGTCCGCCAACCGCAGAGCCGGCATCACTCCGAGCTTCGCCACCAAGTCCGCCACACGCGCGTGCGTGTCCTCGCGGTTGGCCGCGACCCCCAGCAATCGCTCATCGAGCACCTCCGCGCCCGCGAGCACCGCCTCGAGTTCCGCTGCCCGTCGTTCCTCCCCGAACCGGTCATACCGGAGGTTGTCCTTGCCCACGAGCAGCAGCTTGCCGCCGGACTTGACGAAGCGCGCAATACCCGCGAACGCGTCGTCCGGCACATGCGCCGCCGCGGTGAGCACGAGCATCTTGGTCGCGCCGAAATCCCCCCGCGCCGCCATGCGGTCGGTGATGATCCCGATGGGCACACCAGTGAAGTTGAGCGCGACATACACCCGCCGCATGAGCGGGAAGTACTCCGTGGACTTCGCGCCCGCAGTTCTGGAATAGAGGAACGCCACCGGCGCCGGCGCTTCCTGAAGCGCAGCGACTTCCGGCGCTAGGCGCAGCAGGTCGAGGCCCACGCGCCCGGTCTCCTCCGCGCCGCCGGGGCGATGCATCACATTGCCGTAGAAATCGCTGCGGCGATCATAGGTGCGCTCCCACACCCAGATCGTCGTCGCCCCCTGCCCGTGCACCGCGCCCTGCCACAGCGCGGCGCGAAAGTACCCGCCCGGCACATAGTGAGTCGAACGGTCCGGGGTCAGATGGTTTTCGGTGTTGAACACCGGCTCGCGGCACGCAGTGCGTTGGAGGTCGTAGAACCAGTTCTGCGTCTGCCACCCCATCGCCCATTCGCGGTCACCCGGATATGATTCACCGCAGTCGTTGCCGCTGATCTGGCCCAACGCGCCGAAGAGCTCCGGATCCACGCCATCGGCGAGGGACTCGCGGCTGTCGGTAGTCCAGGCCATAATCTTCGCGTGCACCGGGATCTCGGGCGCCATTTCGTGGATGATATCCGCCATCCATCGATGCCAGCCCGCGAAGCGCTCGTCGTTGAACAGCACCCATTCGGCGAACTGCGGATCGGTGAAGTCGTGGTTGCCGGGAATCGGCACCGCGTCTAAGCTCGCGAAGTTGGTATGCAGTCGCCGGTTGAGCGTCGCGATGTCGCCGTGCTCGCGCGCGAGCCACTGCGCCCACATGCGCCGCGTGACGGGGCACTTCGCGGTGTCATTGTAGATCGGTTCGTTGGACAAGCAGAGGCTTTGCAGGCCCGGGTGGCCGCGGAGTTCCGGGATGATCGTGCGCAGGAACTTCTCGATCACCGCGCGCGCCTCCGGCGCGTCAACGCAGTAACGGAGAAAGCCGCCGCTGCACAGGTTCAGATCCGGCCATTTGTCAAGCGCCCAACCGGGGAAGTAGTGCGGCGAAAGCAGCAGGCAGACCGCGACATTGTTCTTCGCGGCGCGCTCGAGGGCGGCCTGAATGTTGCGGATGTTGTCGTAGGAGATCTGGTTCTCGGCCGTGAGCACCGAGTTCGGGCCGATTTCGATCTGGATGACGTTGATCCCGTAATCGGGGAAGATGGGCAGGTCCTCGACCACCTGGCCGAAGTGGCCGTAGCCGGTGAAGAAAACCGGGCCGCGGGCTTGCGTGCCGTCGCTGCGCACCAGGTCGCCAACGAAGTGCGTTCTCGCGATATCCACCCGGCCCGTGCGGTAGCGAGTGACGATAGGTGCACTCTTCGGATCGGCCTTCAGCGCCTCCACCTCCGCCTGCGCGCGCGCCAGCGTCTGCTCCAGATCATCGGCGGCATACGACGCGCGCCGCACCTCACCGTGCGCGACGTCCTCCTTGCTCCACGGGATGAAGTGCTCGAGGATGGTCAGGCTCACCTTGGGATAATCCACCGCGACGCCCTGCGCGGCTAGCGCTTCAATCGCGGCGCGTAAGGCCGGTATACCCTCCTCGATTCGCGCCAGCTTGGCCAGCACGCGCGACGACGAGATCTTCTCCACCGTGCGCTCCGCTGTGCCGACGACATCGCCGCGTGCGTCTTTGATCTCCAGCCGAAGTGTGACTTGAGAGACCGGCGCCTTGCCCGCGCTCCAATCAAGCACCAGTTGGGCTTTGCCGCCGGGCAGGGGCGCCGAGGTGCTTCCGCTCACCGCGCCGTCGGCCATCACCAGCAGCACCGCCTTGCCGCTGAACGCAGGCGGCGTCGCGACGAGTACCGACGCCTTGCTGATGGTGTCATCCCCTTCCACCACGCCAGGCGCCCAGAAGCCGCCCGCGATACCCGGATGCTTGCTCGCGACGCGGGTGACCTCCGCTTCGAGGCTCAGATCGTCGAGCCACATCGCCTTGGTCGGCATGCGCAGCTCGACGCGCAGCGTGAAGCTCGTCTGGTCGGGCTCCGTCGTGAGCCGCTTTTCCAGCTTCGTCCACCCGTAAGTGCCCACCGGCAGGTCGAGCCAGAAACCCTCGGGGCTGTTGATCTCGTTGTGGTCGCCCGCATCCTCGCCCTTGACCCAGACCGAGAACCGGTAGGTCGTGGCGGGCAGCACCGGGAAGGTCTGCTCCACCCACGCCGCCGGGCTTCCCTCGCGGCCGCCGGGGCTGCTCAGGCGCAGAGACTGCGCGCCGGAATGGCGGACCTCGCGATCGATGACCGCGGACGCCTGCACGTTGCCCGTCAGCGTCCACTTCCAGGCCGGGCCGGGTCCTGCGCCGTGGCCGAGCTCGAAGCCGCCGTCGAGTATCGGCGACAGCTCGCGCAAGACCGTGGGTTCGGCGGCCGAGGCATCGGCGACGGACAGACCAGCGAGGACAGCGGTTATGGCGATCCAGAGTGCTGCGTTCGACCAGGAGTTCATTGCGTTCCTCGCTTCACCGCGCCGGGCAAAGCGCGACCGCCGCGCGGCGCTGATGGTGGGATAACCCGGATTATTCATGGTCATCTCAGATCACGTGCAGAATGCACAAAGAGTTCCATGGATAATCCGCGTCCGATCACGCTGCGGGGATGCTGCGTCCTCCCGCCGACGCGCTCGGCAGTATGGATAATGCAGGATAAGGAAGGGCGATTCCCTAACCTGGATTATTCATACTACGCTTGGAGCGCGTGCATCCTACGTGCGATGCGTGCGCGCATGAGTAATGCGCGCTAAGTGAGTTTCGCCGCAAACGCGCGGCGCCCTGCGGGGATCTGACAGGGCGCCTGGGGTGTGGCCGATTCTTGCGCGGCAGGCCTGGACGCATGATCTACGCTGAGCAAAGCGAATGGGCCGTGCGCGTCTACGTTGGGCGCCCCGGCTCACCGGGGCGATCGCGCGGGCTCACCGCGGCATGCGCAGGGGGAGGTCGTAAGGGACCAGAGATGCGGGCGTGCCGAATCTCTGATGGCCGCGGGCGGTCTCGTAGTCAACGCCCCCGTTATCCTGGAGGTCCGGGCCGACGCTGTAGATCAGATAGCCCGCGCCCTGGCGGCGGTAGATGAATGGCTTGCCAGAGAACGGATCATCGGGAATCGCCCAGCCGCCTCCTGCGCGTAGCTCCGCCAGCGACGTGGGATATCCGCCATTCTCACTCTGGTACGCTCGCAAAGCCAGCGCCGCCTGCATCAGCCCGAGTCGCGCGATGCCCTCATCGCGCGCTTGGGTCGCGCGCGCGAAAACCGGAACCGCGACCCGAGACACCAGGGCATACCAGGGCGCCCGCATCTCCGTCCGTAACGTAAACTCGTCGATGCGTTTCCGGCCCTGTCTGTAAGGCAGGGCTGTGATCTCGAGGTTCTCTCGCCACCGGCGCAGGCAGTAGACCTCATCAAGTTTGAGGAACGGCCCCCACACCATTCGCGCTGCCCGCCAGAGGTGGATCACCGCAAACCGGGCCACCCACGTTCGCACCCGCTCCCCCACCGTTATCCTCGAGCCCGGCATGCCGATGAGGTCCGCGAGCTCCGCCCCGCGCGGTTGTCGACGCAGATGGTCAAACATCCATAGGCTAAAGCACCGCTCCCCTTCCATGGCATGAACCCAGGGGCCGGCCAGGTCAGTCCCGCCGAGCAGGTCATATAGAGGGCGGCTCTCGGCCGCGGTGGGCGGCGCGGCCACAAGCACTTCGGGCAGCACGCCGTACACCATGCCGAGACAAGCGACGCGCACGAGCTGCGAGATCAGCGCGGGCTCGGGGCTGATCTGGTTCGACATACGGATCGCGACGGCGAGGTCATCGAGCGCATCACCGGCCCGGCCTTGACGTGCGTCCACGAGCGCTTTGGCAGCGAGGAACCGCGCCGCCTTCCGTATCTCCGCCAGGTGCGGAAAGGTGAGCGCGGCCCCCGCGTTCCAATCCACCGGAACCCGGCACGCGGGGCGTAACGAGCCCTGCTGGAGGAGCCGGAAATCGGCTTGATGCCGCGCCACGACCGCCTCGAGTTCGGCGAACGTCGGCGGCGGCTTGCGGTAGCGAGCGGACTCGTCAGGCACGAACGACGCGACCACCATCAGTTCGTCCCTGTTGTCGAGCCCCTCGAACGCCTTCCGGTAGAGCACCGCCGCGTTCTCGGAATCCGGGACCTTCGGCGGCGCGGCCTCGGCGAGTGTCAGCGGCGCGCCTTCGGCTCGCAGGCGCGACAGCTCCGCCTCCAACCGCCGGCCGGCCACGATGTTGAGCACGATGTGTGCGGCGATGAGTACCGCGAGCACCACGGCGATCGGGCGCCATTTTCTGCGCAGCAGGCGGCCGATCCAGCGCGGTGCCGCAAGCAATCCCCTCGGTATCGCGCGAAATGTCGGAAAGGCCGATGCAGGTCCTTCGGGCGGCGTCGTCATCTCGTCCTCGTTTCCCCCTCCGCCATCGCCAGCATCATTGCCTGGCGCTCGCGTAGGTACGCGAGCGCGGAGCCGGGCGCGGGAGCGGTGATCGCCTGTCGCCCGTCAACCAGGCGCGCCAATCGCGCAGATTGGGCGCGGTCAATCCCGACGTCGAGCGCCAGCAGCGCCAGCAGGCACAGCGCATAGGCGAGCCCCAACTTCCACGTGGTACGTTTCCCCGGCGATAGCGCCGCGGCGCGAAGCACCCGCTCGCGCAGATGCGGCGGCGGGCCCGCGGTCGGTAGGGAACGCAGCGTTTCCTCAACCTCATGATCTTCATGCTTCATTCCGATGACTCCGTGAGCGCCCGCCGCAGCCGATCGATGGCATACCGGTAGCGACTCGCGACGGTGTTGGCCCGGGTGCGAGTGATGGATGCGATCTCCGCGAACGTCATCTCCTCATACACCTTCAGCACGATAACCTCGCGTTGCTCGGACGGCAGCTCGCGCAGGGCGGTCTCAATGCGGCCGGCCAGAATCACTCGCTCTGGGTCGAGGTCGCCGGTGTCGAAGAACCGTACGTCGGAGGCGTCAATGGATGTCTCGCGCCGGCGCCGGCGCAGCATCGAGATGGCTTGATGCCGCGCCGCCGCAAGCAAGTATGCGCGGGGGTTGCGAATTCGGCGCAGTCCGATGCGCGAGGCCTTGAGAAACACCTCGCTCAGGGCATCCTGCGCGTCCTCGGGCGAGCCGAGCATGGCGAGCAGCAGGCGATACACCGCCGCGGCGTGCTCGTCATACAGCCGGCCGAGGCCGTCCGGCGCCGCCTTCGCGTCGGGCCGCTCTAGCGCCACCGCGTCCTCCGCAGCGCAAAACGCGTCCATCGTGCGCCTCTCATATATGTGACGCTCCGGCGGGTTCTTTTTGTCTATCGGATTGGGCCTGCCGCGGCTTGCCGCGGATTCGTCGCGGATCAGCGCGGATGCACGCGACTAGCAGCCCCGTGATAAAGTCGAATCCATTCTCCGCAAGAAGCATTTTGTCGCCTGGCGAGGCGACTGTAGGGCGGGGACGCCTGTCCCCGCCGAGAGAAATGCCCGGCGGCGGGCCTGGGCCCCTCGACGTCGCTCGGGATAAACAGGCCCGCCCTACA
>Ga0315282_10001868_pt1 | contig 39322 bp, 37 predicted proteins | sample YL17G07_20_MG_FD_203693 | JGI IMG/M metagenome (GOLD analysis project Ga0315282, IMG submission 203693) | Sediment microbial communities from Yellowstone Lake, YNP, Wyoming, USA - YL17G07_20 | ecosystem: Environmental > Aquatic > Freshwater > Lake > Sediment | place: USA: Wyoming | collected... | reverse complement strand
ACCGGAGCCACCTTTATGAGTGCTCAAAAGGAAGCAGCTAACGTGACGCTGACCGAATTCAAAACGCTCGACGACGCTCTGGGCGCGCTCAACCGCGGCGAGATCGACGCCGTGGTCGGCGACGAGCCGATCATCACCTACAGCATCAACAAGAGCTATGGAACAAATCTGATCACGACCGGAGTCGCATTGACGCACAATCAGTACGCGGTTGTTGTGCGCCCGGAAGAGACCAAACTGCTTGCCAAGATCAGCGAGACGATCGCCCGGCTCAAGAGAGCCGGCGCGCTGAATGCGATGCGCGAGAAGTGGTTCCAGAATGTAATGGCGGAAGCAAAGGGGGAGCGTGAGGCCCTGGAGAGGGAAGAGCAGCTCCAGGCAACACCCAAGGCCGTCGCCGTCAGATTCGTCAAGCAAGCGGGCTCCACGGTGGAGTTTGACCGCTTCGATGGCTTTAATATAGCTCTGGTCGGCGCTGCCGGGACCTTTACATCGACTGCCATCTCCACAGACGAAGCTGGGGTGAGCGGCGGCTGCAAGTTTCCTGACCCCATACCGCCAGGGGATTATATGCTTACCCTGTCCCGCATCAGAGTCAGCCGACCAATCAAGATCGAGAAGAAAGCTGTGGCATCGATGACAATCACGCTGACATTCTCGGGCAAAGGATTGGATATCGAGGTAAAGTAGCGTTCCCCAGACTTTTCTCTAGAGGATTTGTCGAGTCAGGACGAGCAGCATGAAACATTCGTTGATCCGAGCCATTCTGGTCACCGCTCTTTTCACAAGCGCGGCAACAATCCTGTTGCTGCGCTGGGGATTGATTCCGGAGTACGCGCAACGCGGCGCTGCTCCCCGGTTTGAGACAGCCGTGGCAGCCGAGGCCAAGCAACCCCCGCTGAGTCCAGAGGAGCAGGTCAACGTCGGTGTCTACAACAAGGTCAGCCCTGGGGTAGTGAATATCACTTCGACAGTTATTGAATACGACTTCTTTCTCACTCCATATCCGGACCAGACTGTCGGCAGCGGCGTGGTGCTGGACTCGGACGGGAACATCCTCACCAACAACCATGTCATCGAGTCAGCACGCAGCCTCGAGGTTGCACTGCCTGACCACACAACCTATCGAGCAGAGGTTGTCGGGCAGGACCCGCACGACGACCTCGCAGTCATTCGTCTGGTTAAAGCGCCGAAGGAGAGGCTGCATCCAGTTCCTCTAGGGGATTCTTCCACTCTGAAAGTGGGGCAGAAAGTTCTCGCGATCGGAAACCCGTTTCGAATGCAAAACACGCTGACGACAGGGATCGTCAGCTCCTTGGGGAGGAAAATCCGCACAGATGCCGGCTACCTCATTGACAATGTCATTCAGACAGATGCGGCGATCAATCCTGGCAATTCCGGCGGTCCGCTGCTCAACACAGCCGGTGAAATGATCGGCGTCAACACCATGATTCTTTCTCCCAGTGGAGCAAACGGCGGCAACGTGGGCATCGGCTTCGCCATCCCCGTCAACACGATCCGCCGTGTGGTGGCTGACCTGATCAAAGAGGGAAGGGTCCTGCGCCCCTGGATGGGAATCGATGGCATCGATATCACGCCGAACTTGGCATCCGCCCTTGACCTTCCTGTCAGCAGCGGCGTTCTTATAAGCCAGGTTTACAGAGGAACCACGGCGGACTCCGCCGGGCTGCGAGGCGCGAGTGGAAGGGCAATTCTCTTCAACATGAGGATTTGGGCAGGCGGTGACATTATCACCGAGATTGACGGCAAGCGAATTACCAGCATGGATGACATTGAGCTTCTGCTGGAAAACAAGCGGCCTGGCGACTCCGTCAGCCTGACTTTCTATCGGGGACAGACGAAGATTCAGAAATCGATCATATTGATGGAACAGCCACGGAGATCCAGGTTCTGAGGCGGAATGGCAGCAAGACGGCACCCGGAGCCGTCGGGATGCAAATCGTTTTCCCGCTCGTGGGGGTACGGTTCCTCGCGAAGCGGAAGCCAAAGGGTCCCTCACGCTCATGCTAGAGCGCGGAAGCCAGCGCATGCAATGCACGGTCTGGATGCCTGTTCTGCTGGCACTATGTTTCGCGGGGACGGTGACGGCCAGGCAACGGCCGTCGCCTCTATTGCCTGGGGCACCGGCATCGCAGGCAAATCTGGGCAAACTTGCCGAGGGTGTATTCGCCCAAATCGTGAGCCCCGACAGCGATGCGGCCAGCAACTCCTGCGTGGTGGTGCTTGACAGCGGCGCGCTGATTTTCGACACGCACCTCACCCCGGAGGCGGGCGAGGCTCTCCTGGAGAAGGTCAAGACTGTAACTGCGCGGCCGGTGCGTTACCTCGTGAACAGCCACTTCCACCCGGACCACACTCACGGCAATCAGGCGTTCACGACGGCGCGCCAGATCATCGGCAGCAGCAACACCCGGCGTGACATGCTGCAAAGGGATCTTCCGAGCTTGAACCGCGTGCAGCTGATTGCCCAAAGCCAAGTGGAGCAACTGAACAAGGATCTCAGCCAAGAGCCGGATGCGAAGAAGCAGGAAGCCCTGCGCAGCCAACTGAACTCGCGACAGGCCTTCATGCACCGCATGGCCGCTTTGAAGATCCTGGCCCCATGGATGACGTTTGACGACAGCTTGAGCATCATCGACGGCGGGCGCGAGGTGCAATTGTTCTACTTCGGAATTGGTCATACCGACGGGGACGTGGTTCTTTACTTGCCCGAGGAAAAGATCGCGTTTCTCGGAGACATCTTTTTCAATGACGCGATCCCTAACGTCGAGGACGCGAACATGCTCGAGTGGACGAAGACGCTCGGGGAGGTATTGAAGCTCGATGCGAAGACTTACGTTCCGGGGCATGGCCAGGTCGGCGCAAGATCGGATGTTGAGAGGTTCCTGAATTATCTCGAAGACCTCAAGGCGCTGGTCGAACCTGCGGTCGCACGCGGCGACACTCTGGAGCAGCTTATCCGCGACCTGCACGTTCCGCCGAAGTACGCCTCATACAGTTTCCAGAGTTTTTTCCCCGCCAATCTGCAGAAGATGTACACCGAACTCAAAACCCTCCGGTCATCGTCGTCGCAGGAGGCTGTAAAGAAACAAGGACCGCTACCATGACGAACTTGGAGCCCTCTCCGGATATCTGTCCTCGTTGCGGCGGCTCGGGCTGGGAACGCATTGAAGGCACCGCGAGCGTCCGGCGATGTTCCTGCCTCGACTCGGCAAGGGTCGAGCGTTTGTTACTGGAGGCGCACATCCCCAAACGATACGAGCACTGCGATCTCGAATCCTATAAACCGCAGCCGGGAAATCTCAGTCAGAGCAAGGCCAAGAGCGACGTGAAGAAGTTTCTGGAAAAATATCCGTTGATTGACATGGGACTGCTGTTTATCGGCAGCTGCGGAGTGGGGAAGACGCACCTGGCGGTTTCTGTGCTGAAAGAGATTATTCTCGAAAAGAGGGACATCGGCCTCTTCTACGACTTCCGTGATCTCTTGCGCGAGATCCAGGCGAGCTGGAATTCCGTGTCACAGGCTTCGGAATTGGAGGTGCTGCGACCAGTGCTGTCGGCTGATGTGCTGGTTCTGGACGAACTCGGGGCCAACAAGCCTACAGAGTGGGTACGCGATACGATTGCGCACATCATCAACTGTCGATACAACGACCGGAAGCTCACGATCTTCACGTCCAACTATCCAGAAACCGCGGAGCGGCCCGGAGAGGAGACGCTCACGGACCGCATTGGAGCCCGCCTTCGGTCGAGGCTTTACGAGATGTGCAAGGTGGTCGAGATCAAAGGCGAGGATTTCCGCCGCGTAATCAAGCAAGCCAACTATCGGTTCTAACTATGAACTCCCCTGCCGACAACCTGACACCGCTTGTCAAGGAAGAAACCTTTTATCTGGAGAGGGTGCAGCAGGAAATACAGAAAAGAATCGTAGGCCAGACGCACCTCCTGGATTCGCTGATGATTGCCCTGCTGACCGGCGGACATCTGCTTCTGGAAGGAGTGCCGGGCCTCGCCAAGACACTTGCGGTCAGGAGCCTGGCGGAAACCATCGACGTGACTTTCCGCCGCATCCAATTTACGCCGGACCTGCTTCCGGCAGACCTGATCGGGACGATGGTGTTCGATCAGCGCAGCGGCGATTTCGTGCCGCGTCAGGGTCCGATTTTCAGCAATCTGCTGCTCGCCGACGAGGTGAACCGCGCACCCGCAAAAGTTCAGAGCGCTCTGCTCGAATGCATGCAGGAAAAGCAGGTCACACTGGGGAAGCAGAGCTTCCGCCTCTCGGACCCTTTCATGGTGCTGGCGACACAGAATCCCATCGAACAGGAAGGGACGTATCCGTTGCCGGAAGCGCAGATGGACCGTTTTCTAATGAAGATCATTCTCGGCTACCCAAACCGCAAAGAGGAACGCGAGATCATGAACCGAATCGGCTCGACCGATGGCGGATCGCATCTGGCGGCGGGCGAGAGCGTCCCGTTGAGAAAGGTGCTGGTACCGGAGCGCATTGCCCGGATGCGGCAAATCGTGGCGCAGATCTATGTCGATGAGCGCATCAAGACTTACATCCTGGACATCGTGTTCGCCACCCGCAACCCTGAGGAGTATCGGCTGGATCTGGGCCGACTGATACGCTTCGGCGCTTCCCCCCGCGCCAGCATCGGCTTTCTCTGCGCAGCACGTGCGCAAGCGTTCTTGAAAGGCCGCGGCTTTGTGATTCCCGACGACGTGAAGAAGGTCGCTCCCGACGTCTTGCGCCACCGGATTTTGCTTACCTACGAAGCGGAAGCCGAAGGAATTCGCGCGGAAGACCTCGCAGATCGCATCCTCCAGACGGTCCCTGCGCCATAGAAACAGGCTCAGTGCTAAGGGAAGGCAAGAGAAAAAGCCGAAAGCAAGAGTGAAAACTGCAGCAAACGCCACAGTCAACGACTGACGCGCGGGCTGCCATTTTTTGCCTCGTTGGGATTTTCGGAGGCGACCGTGGAATTGGACACTCTCCTCTGGCAGGCGCGGCGGCTGGAGCTCAAGACTCGGTTTCTTGCGCGCTCTCAGTACGCCGGCCTTTACCGCAGCGCCTTTCGCGGGCAGGGAATGGAGTTCGCCGAGGTGCGCGAGTACGCCGAAGGGGATGACGTGCGCCTTATCGATTGGAACGTGTCGGCGCGGCATCAATCGCTCTACGTCAAGCGCATGGTCGAAGAGCGGGAACGCAACGTGCTGCTGATCCTGGATGTCTCGGGTTCGCTCGCCTTCGGGAGCGTTCAGCGCACGAAATTTGATCTCCTGGTCGAGGTCTGCGCCCTTCTGACGCTGTCGGGCTTCTATGCCAAGGATCGCGTGAGCTTGGCATTGGTCCGGGCGGGGGTGGAGCAATTTGTTCCCGCGGCCAAGGGATGGAACCACGCGGCGCGTCTGATTCGCGAGTTGGTATCGATCAAGCCGGGGGGATCCATACCCGGGCTGGACCCAATCTGGAAGTTCGTGAATTCTCCCGGCATCCCCCGCAGCTTGGTGGTTTTCTTGACCGACTTTCAGGCTCCTTTGATGCCGAGCCACAGTTTCTCGGCAGCCTGCCGCAAGCATGAGATGGTCTTCGTGCTGGCGTCGGATCCCAGAGAATGGAGCCTGCCCCGCGTCGGCCGCATCCGCGTGCGCCATCCGGAGACAGGCCGGATGAGAATCGTCAATACACGCAAACAATCTCTGCGTCGGGATTATGAGCGCACGTCCGCGGAAAGGCGCGCGGCTAGCGTTCGCCTGCTGCGCGGCAGCGGAGTGGATTGGGTCGAACTGAGCACCAGCGGAAGCTACGAATCGGCGCTCCGCCGCTTTCTGGAGAAGCGTGCCGTTCGAAGCCATCGCTAGCAAATCCGGCTCAGAGGACGCAGAGAGCGATTCCTCTGCGACTTCTTCCTTGCGCCTTCTGCGTTGAGCTATGCGCAGGCCGTGGCAACACTAGAAGGGGATATCGTCGTCGGTGATTTCCACATCTGCCGGTCCGGGAGAAGGCGACAGCCCGGGTTCGTTTTCCGGCGCACCACGATGCATGGGAGCGACAGCAGCTTCCATTCCTTCGGGCCGGCTTCCCAGCAACACCATCTGGTTTGCGATGATCTCCGTGGTGCGACGCTTGTTTCCGTCCCTGTCATCCCACTCGCGCGTGCGGATCCGGCCTTCGATATAGACCTGTCGCCCCTTGGCAAGGTAGCGCTTGCTAAGGTCGGCGAGCTTGTTCCAGGCCACGATGTTGTGCCACTCGGTCCGCTCCTGGCGCGTTCCGCTCTTGTCCGTCCAGAACTCACTTGTTGCCAAGCTGAAACTGGCCACTGGGGCGCCATCCTGGGTATAGCGGATTTCAGGATCCTTGCCGAGGCGGCCGATGAGCATGACCTTGTTTAGAGAACTCATAGCGTGTATCTCCCAGGATGAAATTGCGTGTTAGTGTTTCTTGACCACGGGCTGTGCCGTCTTGGATATCTTAATTCCCAGCTTTTCCAGTTCCGCCCTTGAGAGAGTGGCTTCGGGAGCCGTTGAGTACTTGTCGATCACGGCCTTGAAATCGGCGACGGCACTGTCTTTCTGCTTCAGAGTCAGCTCCGCCATGCCCCGCTTGAAGAGCGCGCTGGCAGCCTTGCCTCCCGCAGGATACTCTGTCAAAACCCTGCTGAAGGCGGCAATCGCGTCCGGATATCTGCTGCTATTGTAATATGCTTCACCAATGTTGTACTGTGCGTCGTCAGCTTGGTCGCTCGCGGGAAAATCGTTTAGGAACGCTTTGAAACCTTGGATCGCCAAGTCAAAGTTCCCCTGCACGAGGTCGTTGTAAGCTTCGCTGTATATCTGGCCGGCGGAGAGAGCATCCGGGTTGCTGCCGATCGTCTGGAACAGGCGTTGCGCAGTTGGTTTCGACTGCACTTTCATGTCCGCAATCTGCTGTGCGAGCGCCGATATGCGCGTGTTGGCATCGTCCATCTTAGAGGAAAGGTCTCTGACCTCCTTCAGCACAGCCTGCAACGCAGAGGTGTCGCCGGAAGACTGGGATTCCAGCGCAGTCGATATTTTTCCAAGCACCAGGGATGACTTTCCTACCTGATCGTTGAGCTGCACTACCAGGCTTCGAATGCTATCGGTACGTTCGGCAAAAGTCTTTTCGAGCAGGCGTATCTGATTCTGAAGCGCGAGCACGTCCGCCTGAAGGCGGGCAATGTCCTCTTTTGTACCGGCATGGGCCGAAGACGCGACGCCCAACAAAACTATGAGACATAATTGGGTGGTTCGCTTCATGGGATTTCCCTCCCGGAATAGTCCGCTTGCGTTATTTTACAGGCAAACCTGAGCTCGGCCGGCCTCACGAAAGGTGCCGGGGCAGGATGCGCGGCATCATGTCCCGGCCTTATCTGCGTCGCCAAAGCTCAGCGCATTACGAGGTGAGCACGCCGATTCTGCTGCCATGCTGATTCATCGTGGCCCAGCGCGAACGGCCTCTCTTCACCATAGCTGATGGTGTCGATGCGGGCCGGATCAATCCCCTGTGCGACGAGAAAGTCCTTGGCCGCATTGGCGCGCTTGGCACCCAGGGCAAGGTTGTACGCTTCGGAGCCGCGCTCGTCGCAGTGACCTTCGATCGTGATGCGGATGTTGGGGCGTGCCTTCAAGGCACGACTGTCGTCCAGCAAGGCTTGGCGCGCATCGTCTCGGAGGTCATACTTGTCATAGTCGAAAAACGCGTCCTTGATGTTCAGCGGAAACCATTCCTCGTCGCGCAGCGGGCGCGGACTTGGAGCAACAACCTCCAGTCCCTCGGAGCTGACGGTGATGCGTACCTCTGCGTCGGCGGCGCCTCCGGGACCTGTTGCCCTGGCGCGATAGGTTGTTGAAGAAGAAGGCGTGACGGTGCGGCTTCCGGAAGCTTCTACGGTCCCGATTCCGCCGTCGATCGTAACCTCTGTCGCATTTGAACTACGCCATGAGAGTGTCGATGACTGCCCCTTGACGATTGCGGCAGGAGAGGCGATAAGGGTAATCGTAGGCGCAGCGGGCACAGTTGCCGCCTCGGACGTGGGTGCCGGAGTCGCTGCCGCAGGCGGCTGCGGCGCGGGCCTCCTTCTTGCACAGTCGGTCGCGGTGACGGCCATCCCTATCAGCATGAAAGCGATAACGGCCGAGCGGTAGACGGGTCTTCTCATGAATCGGATCTCCTTCTCATTCCAAAGCGATTGTCAGTTTCGTACGCACGTGTGTCAGGATTCACTCAATAGCGCCCGCCAGTTACTATAGCACAGGCTCTCGGGCGCTTGAGTAGAAACGGCAATAACCGGCAGCCGCCGATTTTTGCCACATCCTAACGCCGATATCCCCCCCATGCCGGACAGCTGTTGGCCCCTTGGCTGGTCACCATGCGCAGCTTTGGGTTGTTGGTGTCGGCCAGCATGATGAAAATCTGCTCGCTGCCTGTGCGATTGGACTGAAACGCCAAATGCCGCCCATCCGGGGCCCACGAAGGGCACTCATTGCTGCCTGAGTTGCTCGTAAGCTGGCGGATCTGCCCCGTGCTCACCTCGGCAATGTAAATGTCGAAACTCTCGGCCATGCGAGGCTTCCAGTGAAATGCTATCCAGCGCCCGTCAGGAGACCAGGCAGGCCAGTCGGCCTCGCCCCCTTCCTTTACGATGCGCCTCAGGTTCGCGCCATCGGTGTCACATATGTAGATCTGGGGCACGCCATCGCGTTCGGAGATGAATGCGATCTGTTTGCCTGATGGAGACCAGGTAGGCGTGCTGTTGATTGCGGAGCTGTTGGTGATGTTGCGCCGGTCGGAGCCGTCAAGCTTTGACGTGTAGATGTCGACGTTGCTTCTTACGGTCAGCGAAAACACGAGTTGATTGCCGTCGGGCGAGAACCTGGGATTTGAGACCTGGGCGGCGTTGAACATCGGGAAGGGAAGACGGGATCCGTCCAGGTACGAATAAATGTTGATCTCGGGCTTGTTCGTCTTGTAGCTAACGAAAGCCAGCTTCGAATTGTCTGGAGACCAGGAAGGGAACAGGTTCAGCGAACCGTTGCGGGTGAAAGCGCGCTGATCGTTCCCGTCATAATCCATGACATAGATCTCTTTCGCTCCGCCCCGACGGGAGCTGTATGCGATTTTCGTGGAAGCGATGCCGCGCGACGCTCCGGCAGTGAGTCTGTACACGATGTCGTCGGCCCAGCGATGGGCGATCACTCGTGCCTGATCCACATCGCCCGTGATGATCTGACCGAAACCCACGGTGCGCTGCTTCATGTCATAGATCTTCAGTTCCGCGCGGAGGCTGTTGCCGTCCAGTTCGAGCGTACCGGCCGTGAGGAAGCTGATCTTGAAGGGGAGGGCAGCCCAGTCATCGTAATTGATGTCCTCAGCGCGAACAATCGGTTTCAGCGGGTAAAAGCTCTTCCCGGCCAAGGTGAAAAATCCAGAGAAGTTCAGGTCATCCCAGAGCACCTCGTTGAGAGTTTTCAGGGCCGGGGCAAGTTCGGCGGCCTGCTCAGACCGCAAGGGCTGCACGTCCGGCACCGCCAGGATCATTTCTTCCTGCGGAGAGGGACGAATTGTGAACTGGGGCATCCCGGGCGACCGGCGGGAGGGAACCGCAATCAACAGAAGCAAAGCTGCATACAGTGGTTTTCGGACGCGCATCTCATTCCTTGCAAAAACGTACACTAATCTGGTGGATAGACAAATTGGCATGTGAACTGCAACGGCCTTCCGCGCAGTTCCGGCGGCGGCGGCGCCAGAGGATTTGCGGCGTTGATCGCTCTCAGGGCCGTACGATCCAAGGCATCGTTGCCTGAGGATTTCTCCTTCTTGATTCCATAAATACGTCCGTCATCTGCAACCATGAAACTATAAACAATCTCAATGCGCTGCTCAGTGCCGATCGGCTTGATCCAGGCTTGGCCGATTCGTGCCTCTACGACCCGAGCGTACCAAGAGTCTCCGATTCCACCCGATCCGGAACCGATTGAGATTCCATTGCCACCGCCAGTTCCTCCGCCCGTGCCGCCTGCTGTTCCGCCGCTTCCTCCTGCCCCTTTCGCACCCGCGACAGGAATCATGCTCGAAGTCGTGGCCGGCACCGGTTTGGAGGCTTTGGTAGATTCTCGGGCAGCCTTTTTCTTGTTCTTGGCAGCGGCGTCAGGCAAAGGTACAGCTTTTGAGAGCGCCTCTTTTTGCGTGTCTTTCTTGGCCGGCTTTTCTACAGGCAATGCAGGGGGCTGGGGACTCGTGGCCGGCTTTATCAGTCCCGCACCTCCTCCAAGGTCGTCCGCGATCCCCACAATGTAGGACTCGCCGCCGGCACCTCCGCCTGGTCCGGTCCCGATCTGGATCGGGGGCAGTCTTGGCATGAAGAACGGTGCCATCAAAAAGAAAATGAGAAGGAGACCATGAAGCACGACGGATGCCAGAAACGCCCGTCCATAGCGCTCCTGAATGAGCGGCAGCTCTAAAAGTGTTCCTCTTGGGGCGGCACGAGTCATGATTCTCTATCTATTTTTTTGGCGACTGGTAAGGCTTGGTGACGAGCTTGAGTTCGCTGTAGCCTGCGCCGAGCAGCACGTCCATGACCGCCACCATAGATTTCCATTTGAGGTCTTCGTCGGCCCTGAGATAGATGGGATCCTTCGGATTTTTCCCATCCCTCTTAAGACGCTCGGGAACGGCATAAAGGTTGATCAAATCTGACCCGTAATAAAGAAAGCCCTCGCGGCTGATCGAGAGCACGACGTTCTCGGCAGGATTCGTGTCGGTGGCTGTCTTGGTTTCCGGCAGCCGGACATCGATCCCAGTCTGAAGAATCGGTGCAGTTACCATGAAGATAATGAGTAGGACGAGCATTACATCCACAAGGGGTGTGACGTTGATCTCTGACAGGGAAGTGGCCGTGCGGCCCTGCTGCGTCGTAAACGCCATCAGCCGAAGCTCCTTTCTACCAGATTCAGTAGCTCGGTTGAAAAGTCATCCATCTCGGAGGCAACGTTCTTGATGCGGTGCACGAACTGATTGTAACCGACCACGGCGGGGATTGCGGCAAACAAGCCTGCCGCCGTCGCCACAAGAGCGTCGGCGATGCCGGGAGCCACTGCCTGGATCGAGGCCACTTTTTCCTGCCCGAGCCCGTTAAAGGCGCTGATAATGCCGACGACCGTACCAAGCAACCCGATAAATGGTGTGACCGAGGCAGTGGTTGCGAGCCAGCTCATGTTTCTCTCAAGCACAGTGAGTTCCGCTGCGCCGGCACGCTGAACCGAACGCTGGATGGCCGCCAGGTGTTTTTCACCAAGCACGGGATGGCCGGGATTGCCGCCTGTTTGCCCTTCTTTCGTGCTCTGCAGTTGCGCATTGAGTTCCTGATAGGCTGCCATGAAGATACCGGACAGGGGGGTGCCCCGATGATGTTCGCATGCCTGGTTTACCTCGCTCAGACGGGCGCTCTTTCGAAAAACAGCGACAAAGCTCCGGCCCTGGCGTTCAATATTGCGAAAACTGAGCCACTTGCGCAACATGATCGTCCAGGAGAGGAGGGAAAAGAGCAGGAGCAGAAGTAAGATAACCGAAGCGAAGGCGCTCGTGTGGAAGGCGAGACCCAGAAACCCGCTTGCAGCAACCACCTGATTTTGAAGAGTCAGAACAGAAGTAAAGTGCAAAGCGATTCCTTTCTCCCAATGAGAACTGCCGAAATAGAGAGCTATAAGACTCACAGGTAATATAGCTTACAGGTGAAGTCAAAAACAATAGCAGCTTGCCCGATGTGTCGATACGGTCCCGCAGGCCGAGCAAACGGCGGCAGGAAAGGCCGTCAGACCCAATGGATTCCGCCCAAAATCCACCGAAGGTCCCTACATGCCCTCCACGTATGCTAGACTAGTAAAGTGGCCGAAAGGTCCGGCTCTCCGCCGCAGTTACGAGGCACAGACATGCTTCGCTTCATGAGGATACGTGATTTTGCCTTGATCCGAGATCTTGAAGCCGAGTTCGGAGATGGGCTGACGGTGCTGACCGGTGAGACCGGCTCGGGCAAGTCCATTATCGTGGATGCCCTCGGGCTCCTTGTCGGGGCCCGATCTTCGCCGGAAATGGTCCGCACCAATTGCGAAGCTGCCATCCTGGAGGGCGTGTTTTCAGTCGAAAACAGCATCGTCGCCGAGAAGCTGCAGGCTGCAGGGATTGACAGCGAGGATGATTCGCTTCTCATTCGCCGCGAGATTTCCGTCAGCGGGCGGGGGCGCGTGTTCATCAACAACGCTCTGGCGACGCTCACGCTGCTCAAATCGATTGGAGCCGCTCTGGCAGACATCCACGGTCAGCAGGAGCACCAGGCGCTGCTTGATCTCTCCACCCACTTGAAGTGGCTCGACCGCTATGGAGGGAACGAAACGGCGGTACAGGAGCTGCGGGAGCTTCATGGCCGGATGCGGGAGATCGCTTTCAAGCTGAATGCGCTGGCGATGGATGAGCAGGAGCGGCAACGGCTTCTTGACATTTTACGCTTTCAGGTAGAGGAAATCCGTCGAGCCAACCTGCGACCTGGTGAGAAAGAAGAGCTAGAGAACGAGCGGTCCGTTCTCAGCAATCGAGAGAAGATCTTTGCATTGGCAAACGAGGCTTATGCGCTGCTTTACGAGAGCGAGCACTCAATCGTGGGGCAGGTTGACCGCTTGACCCGCATTATACAGCAGTTGGCTGAGTTCGACTCCAGCTGGGCCAGCCAGCTGGAATCGTTTCGCGAGAGCCGCTATCGGCTGGAAGACATGGCGTACGTGGCGCGTGACTACACGGGAAGCATAGACTTCAGCCCAGAGCGGCTCGATCAAATCGAGAGACGGCTCTCCGATCTAGACCGGCTATCAGCCAAGTACGGCAAGTCAACGGAGGAAGTCCTCCTTTTTGCCGACCAGTGCGAAGAGCGGTTGGAAGAACTCGTATCTTCCAGCGATACGTCGATACGCCTTGGCAACGAGCTGGATGCCGCTCTGAAGCAGTATCTCGAACTGGCGGAAAAAATGTCCTCGAAACGGCGCAAGGATGGAGCGAGGTTCGAGCGCGAAATCCGCAAGGAATTTCGGGCCTTGGCGATGGAACGGATGAAGCTCAGCGTCCGATTCCACCCCGGGGATAAGTCCGGCTCAATAGCTCGGGGGCGAATTCCTGCCTGCTGTGGACCTGACGGCGTGGATCAGGTAGAGTTCCTTTTGGCTTCCAATGCGGGAGAGGAGAGAAAGCCCCTGGCACGGATCGCTTCCGGCGGGGAACTATCGCGTATCATGCTTTCTATCAAGTCTCTCTGCGGAGGAGGCGAGACGGGGAAGACACTCGTGTTTGACGAGATTGACGCAGGCATCGGCGGACGCGTCGCGGAAGTGGTTGGCAAGAGGCTGCGGGAAGTTTCGGCTCACGGCCAGGTGCTGTGCGTGACGCACTTGCCTCAGATCGCCGCTTATGCCCAAGAACACTTCAGGGTGCGTAAGCAAGCTGTGGGAGAGCGAACCGAGACGTTCATCGAACGGCTGGATGATGCGGCGCGCGTTCAGGAACTGGCGCGCATGACGGGAGGCGAGGTCGTCAGCGAAACCGCACGCCGCCATGCGCGGGAATTGCTCGAGCACGCAGGCAAGGGAAGCAGAAGGGAAGCGCGGGCATAGGGTATGGCCAGGAAGTACTTCATCGAGACATTCGGATGCCAGATGAATGAGCTGGACTCCGAGAAAATAGCCGGAAACCTCCAGCGCACCGGCATGCAAGCTGCCACCGACATGTCTGGCGCGGATGTCGTAATCCTGAACACTTGCAGTGTGCGCGAGAAGGCTGTTCAGAAGGTGTATGCCCGTTTGGGTGAGATCAGGCAACTGAAGGCCGCAAGACAGGACCTCGTTGTCGGGGTCGTCGGGTGCATGGCACAGCTTGAAGGGGAACGGATTCTCAAGAAGGCGCCCCACGTCAATCTTCTAGCCGGTCCGCAAAAAGGTCACGTTATGGCGGAACTGGTCGACCAGGCGCAAGACGGCCGATTGCCTGCCCTTGACCTACGCATGGACGACGATCCGGAATCGCTGGAGACGGCCCACGTGCTGCGCGAGAGCCGCTGGCGCGCGGGCGTAACCGTCAGCGAAGGATGCAACCGGAGTTGCAGTTTCTGCGTGGTTCCATTCACCAGAGGCGGCCAGCGCGACCGCGAGAGCGCCAACATCATCCGCGAGGTCGAAGATCTCGTGGCGCGAGGGTATGTCGAGGTCATGTTGCTCGGGCAGACAGTGAATGCCTATCGTGATCCGTCTCAGGCCGGGCTGTCCTTTGCCGGATTGTTGCGGCGGCTGGCGAGTATCGAAGGGCTCATGCGCATTCGATTTACCTCCCCGCATCCCAGTGATTTCAGCGACGACCTGATCGACGCCATTGCTACGTGCCCGCAGATTTGCAACCACGTGCACCTGCCGGTGCAGTCGGGCTCGACCAGAATCCTGCGGGCCATGCGCCGAGGATACACCAGGGAGAGCTACCTCGAGACTGTAGCGCGGATTCGCCGACAGCCGCGTCCCATCGCTGTTTCTACCGATATCATCGTTGGCTTTCCAGGTGAAACCGACGCGGACTTTCTGGATACTCTTCGTCTGCTCGATGAGGTACAATACGATTGTGTTTTCTCCTTTCTGTACTCGCCCCGCCCCAAGACGAAAGCTCTGGAGCTGTGCGACAACGTACCCGATGAGGAGAAGAGAACCAGATTGAAGGTTCTGCAGGAGCACCAGAGATTAATTCAGTTTAACAAGAATGCTGCCTACGAGGGACAAGTGACTGAAGTCCTGGTCGATGGCAGAGCGCGAACCAATTTCACCCTGTCCGGACGCATGAGCAACAATAAGATCGTGAACTTCGACGGCCCCGACAGCCTGCTGGGCCGAATCGTTAACGTCGAAATATCTGGCTTTGGCGCCAATAGCCTGAAGGGTGTCTGGATTCCGTGACAACGGAGGAGACATGAAAGAGATCGAGTTCAAGATAAAAGGTTTAATGATGGATCCATTGACCAACTCACCCATCGTCGTCCTCCAGGACACTACCAGTGACACCCTGCTTCCGATCTGGGTTGGAATCTTCGAAGCCAATGCCATCGCGCTGCAAATCGAGAAGGTCGACACGCCGCGCCCCATGACCCACGACCTCATCAAGGGTCTGCTGAACCATCTGGATGCTCGCGTGACCAAGATCGTGGTCACGGAACTCAAGGACAACACCTTTTATGCCTTGATCTTCCTCGATGTCGCTGGAAAAACCATCACCGTAGACTCCCGCCCCTCCGATGCCATCGCTCTAGCCCTTCGAACCGACTCGCCCATCTATGTGACCGACGATGTAATCTCAAAGTCCGCCAGCACCGCCGCCGCAACCCCGACGGCCGAGCGCAGCTCCCCTGAGGAGATCCGCCGCTGGCTCGAGAACCTCAATCCCGACGATTTAGGCAAATACAAGATGTAACCCCTTACACGGGGCGCCCCATCCACGCCTTCCTGGGGCCCGACTTTTCTGATCCGCCGCCAAGCCGAAGACTGAGTTCTGCACTCTGCTTCAGTGCCTGGCATACACCCCATCCAGCGTGCTTTTCTGTCCGCTTCCTGGCAGGGAAGAGGTCTGCTCCAGACCCCCAGACGCGGAGGAGAGTTTATACACGCCAGGAGCGATAGTTTACATAAGATATCTTATCAGAAGTACGAGCGCTTGCGAAAACTACCAACTGCACACATGCGACCAAGAGGGTCGCCGGAGGTCAAGTGAACGGATCGATTCACGCTGGCATCGGGCGCAGTTGGGTGCGCGACGCCGTCCAAGGCTTGTCTGGAGATGGGATTGGGGGATAAGCAGTGATTTGAGACTCACGCAACGCAGAAGGAACGCGAGATCCTTTACTGGGCCGTTTCCGTATGTTAGGCTTCCCCGCAATGCCGAAGGTCGATAAGCTGCTCAATTTGGCAATAGTGCCGCCGTTTCTGATCTCGGTGGCCGTGCTGACGTTCCTAGGGCTCAATTACAATCTCGGCCGCCTCTCCGAATTGCTTATTACGAAGAATGCGTCACCAGAGGCGGTATTGATTATAGCAGGAACACTTCTGCCCGGGATTTTGGTCTTTTCGCTGCCACTGTCGTTTTTGATCGGCACCTTGATCGGATTGAGCGGCCTTTCGGGCGAATCTCAGATTACTGCTTTGCGGGCATGCGGCGTCTCGATGCGGCGGATGCTGAGACCGATTTTGGCGCTGGCGGTCGTTGTGGGCCTTGGGACGGCCCTGATGTCTGTGATCATCCTGCCCGAGACGAATGATATATACGACAGCATACGCGATCTCATTAGCGTTCGACAGGCAACATCTCAGATTGTGCCTCGGGTTTTCAACGAAGACTTTTCCAATGTTGTCTTCTATCTCGATGATCTGTCCGTCAATCGGCAGCACTGGGAAGGAGTCTTTCTAGCTGATAACTCTGACCCTACCGCGCCCAGAATTGTCCTGGCGCGTGAAGGCACATGGGTGACAGACCGAGCCGGAACGCGTCTCCAGCTCCACTTGGAGCACGGCACGATCTATGAAGTCAACCCCCAGGACCCAAGAAAAGATAACATCAGCGTCTTCGGAGCAACCGACATTCCGATCATCGTCAGCCATGGGGCCGGTCCTGAAGGAGCCAATGCCTTAAAGAAGCCTGCCGAGCAGAGCACACTGGATCTTTGGCATGGGACTGAAGGGGCGCAGCCGCTGCGTCGCCGAGAGGAGTTGATCGAGCTGCATAAACGCCTCGCGCTTCCCTGTTCGGTGCTTGGTTTTTCTCTCGTTGGCCTCTCGTTGGGTATCTGCACGCGCAGGGGAGGTCGAACCTCTGGATCTGTCCTAAGCATGGTGCTTGTCATCATGTATTACATGCTGTTCATGAATGGCTTGCGCCTGGCTAACGTGGGCACGTTGTCCCCTTGGCTCGGATCATGGGGGGCTAACATCGTTTTGGTAGGGGCCGGGATTGCGCTGTTGGCAAATACGGAGCAAAACAATTGGCTCAGCCGGTGCTCAGCCGATTGGCGTTGGCGGCGAAGAATGGAAATCCTCATCAGCAGACTCCATCTGAGCCGGATGCGTTCGGCCCTGCGAAGACTGGACGATCTTGCAGTTTCTTCCAGCAGACGGATTGCCCGTTCTAGTCTCCCGAAGGTGCTTGACTCCTACGTCAGCAGAGGATTTTTCGTTTACTTCCTGTGGTCGACGCTGGTTTGCTACTTGCTCTTCGTCCTTCTTACGCTTTTTGACCTTCTCGATGAAATCATCCGCAACCACATCCCCGCCGTTGCGGTAATTCGATACTTTGTCTTCCTGACCCCGCAGATCCTGATCTATGTCGTCCCGATGGGGGTGCTTCTGGCTATCCTGATCCTGTTTGGGATTCTTGAAAAAGGATCGGAAGTGACTGCAATGAAAGCCGGCGGCTGGAGCTTGTATCGGATCGCTATGCCGGTTTTCCTGATCTCGTGCTTTCTTTCCGCTAACCTCTATCTCATGCAGGACTATGTCCTCCCTTATGCGAACATACGCCAGGATGCCTTGAGGAACCAAATTAAAGGAAGGCCTCCACAGACCATTATGAAGCCACGCAAGTGGATCTTCGGCGAATCCGGCCGCATCTTCAATTACGACTACTTTGACCCCAGCAAAGACATCTTCATTGGCCTCAACGTTTACGAGGTCGATCTCCACCAACTTGCGATCAAGCGCCGTTTCCATGCCAAACAAGCGATCATCGGCACAGCAGGAAAGTGGATGCTCGAGTCCGGGTGGCTCCGTGATTTCCAATCGGATCGTGCGGGATTCATTCCCATCACCGAGGCGACCTTTGCCTTTCCAGAACAGGCAAGCTACTTCAAGAAGGAACTATTCGCACCGAGAGAGTCCTCGAAACTAACCTACTTTCAGTTGAAGGATTACATTAACTACCTCAAGCAATCCGGCTATAATGCAACAGAATTGCAGGTTGAACTCTACAAGAAGATTTCCTTTCCGCTGAGTTGCTTTGTGATGTCTTTGCTGGGTGTCCCCTTCGCTTTCTCCATGGGAAGAAGAGGAGCTTTCTTCGGCATCACTGCGAGTATAGCGATCGCGATGTTTTACTGGGGGATCTTCAGCATTTTCGAGCAGATGGGAACCTACGGTCTGCTGTCTCCCCTGCTTGCAGCATGGGCGCCGAACCTACTGTTTGGCGCGGCCGGCCTGGCGCTTTTGTTTACGATCCGGACCTGACGCAAGACCGCCAGAAAACCTGAATGCTTGCGGAATCCAACGATCCTGTCCTCGTAGGTCCTTTGTATCGCTGCGCTTAGCAGTGCGATTCGAGGGCCGGCCTCGTGCTAGGTGCCCTCTTCCCAACTGGCCAGATAGGCAATCTGCTCGTCAGTCAAGGTGTCTATTTCAGTCTGCAGCGACTTCAGCTTCAGGCAGGCCACCTGCTGGTCGATTTCCAATGGAACCGCATAAACTTGGTTCTGGAGCGCAGCGTGGTTGCGCACGAGATGCTCCACGGAGAGAGCTTGGTTGGCAAACGACATGTCCATAACTACAGCAGGGTGCCCCTCAGCGGCCGCCAGGTTGATTAGCCGGCCTTCCCCGAGCAGGTACAGTTTCTTTCCCCCTTTGAGAGTGTATTCGTCGAGAAACTCCCGTATCGTTCGCTTGGAGGTGCTCATGGATTCCAGCGCCGGTATGTCGATCTCGACGTTGAAGTGGCCGGAATTGGCGAGAATTGCGCCGTCGCGCATCACCTCAAAGTGTTCCCTGCTCAGGATGTTCTTGTTTCCGGTGACGGTCACAAACAGCTGGCCAATTTTGGCTGCCTCCGCCATCGGCATCACCCGGTAGCCATCCATGACCGCTTCCAGTGCCCGCACGGCGTTGATTTCCGTAACAATAACGTTTGCGCCCAATCCGTGCGCACGCGAGGCGAAGCCATGACCGCACCAGCCATAGCCGGCGACGACGACCACCATCCCCGCCATCAGCATGTTGGTTGCGCGGAGGATGCCATCTACAGTGGATTGCCCCGTCCCGTAACGGTTATCGAACAGGTGTTTCGTGTCAGCGTCGTTGACGGAGATCACGGGGAATTTCAGAACGCCGTTTTTGGCCATGCTGCGAAGACGGACAACGCCTGTGGTCGTTTCTTCCGTGCCGCCGAGAACACCGGGGATGAGTTCCTTCCGTTCGGTAAGAATTGTGGTTACCAGATCGGCGCCGTCGTCCATGGTAACCTGCGGCCCGTGTTTCAGCGCAGAAAGAATGTGGCTGTAATACGTCGCATTGTCCTCACCTTTGATGGCGAAGGTGGAAACACCGTATTCCTTTACCAGCGCCGCGGCAACATCATCCTGAGTACTGAGCGGGTTGGACGCGCAGACACGTACGTCGGCGCCTCCATCCTGCAAGGTGATGGCCAAGTTTGCGGTCTCCGTCGTCACATGCAGGCAGGCGGCAATGCGAATTCCCTGCAGAGGTCTCTCTTTCTTGAAGCGCTCACGGATCAGCCGCAACACGGGCATCGATTGCTGCGCCCATCCAATGCGATCCTTGCCTTTCGCTGCCAACCCGAGATCCTTAACGTCGTATTCCATGATCGCTCCTTGAGTAAGAGAGTGTGATTGACGCGCCAGACAAAAACCAGACCTTTTAGCACACGGGAAAGGACGAGTCAATTGTCGAAACGTCAAGAAGAATCTCTGAAGTCAGTTATGCGCGGGGATGGAATCTCTGGTAGATCCGCCGCAATCGCTCACGCGTGACATGGGTGTAAATCTGCGTTGTGGAGATGTCGGCATGCCCGAGCATGACCTGGACTGAACGCAGATCAGCGCCGTTTTCAAGGAGGTGAGTGGCAAAAGAATGCCGGAGCATGTGGGGCGTTAGCGGCTTTCGTATCCCGCTCTTCCTGCCGTAAGCGCGAAGGATCTTCCAAAAACCCTGGCGTGTCATGCACGACCCCCTATGAGTCACAAACAAAAAGTTGCTCCGGCGCTGCTTCAGCAGGAGTGGCCGAGACGTCCGCAGGTATTCCTGCAACCAGCGCACGGCTTCTGCTCCTACGGGCACAACCCGCTCCTTGCTTCCCTTCCCCATGCAGGAGAGAACGCCGAGCGTCGTATTCACCTGTGCAACGTGCAGGCTGATGAGCTCGCTGACGCGCAAGCCGGATGCGTAAAGCACTTCGATCATGGCGCGGTCGCGGCTTCCCCTTGGCGTCGACACATCGGGCGACTGCAAGAGCCGCTCAACTTCGTCCTTGGACAAGAGTCGCGGGAGAGCCCTCAGGGGATGCGGAGACTCGAGGTTTTCTGTTGGATCTGAAGCCCTGACGCGATCGCCCACCAGGAAGCGAAAAAAACCGCGTGCTGCGACCAAGGCCCTCGCCGCCGAACGAGGCGACAGCCCAATGCGCCGCAGGTTTTGGCTCCAAAGCAGGACATCGTCGCACGACATATCGGCCAACGACAAGTTCCTCTCGGCGGCAAACTCCTTCAGTTTTTTCAAGTCCTGCATGTAGGCGCTGATCGAATTCCGCGACAGCCCTCTTTCGACACGAAGATACACCTCATACTCCGCCAGCCAATCGCGATTCACGGCCTCCCTCCTCCCATCAACCGGGCTACCATGCCAGAGAGCTCTCGTTCCTCTTTAACCCTGAACAAGCGGAGTAACGGCATTACCGCGATCATAGCGACGATGATGGTGATTCCCAGGTACAGAGCCAGCCCGAACGCGCCGTGCGCCGGCAATAACCTCCGCCCGCCTTGAAAGACCAGCAACGCGACCAAACCCATGACAGATGAAGCAGCGGCGATGCATAGATATATTCGTAGCTCCCCTAGACCGCAACGCACTCCCGTCCGCTTTATGAACTTCCTGGCAAGCAGCGCGAAGTTGAGCCACGATGCCACTGCGGCCGCAAGCGCAAGTCCTAAAAATCCCAGCGGCACAATTAGCAGGAAGTTAATCGCGATTCTTGCAGCCGCCGTGATTACACTCAAGCGAACCGGCGTTCCCGTGTCGTTCATGGCATAGAAAGTTGGAACGAGAATCTTCACTCCCGAGTATGCGAACAGCGCCAACGCGTATAGAGAAAGAACCTGGCTCGTCCATATCGTGTCGCCCGAGAAAAAGACCCCGTTGACAAAGCAGCCCTACGATTTCACGCCGAAACAGGATAGGTCCCACGGTGGCAGGAAATGTCGGGCAGGCCGCAAGGCCCAGGCTGCTCGAAGTTGATTCGTTTTGGGCAAGGACAGACATCAATCTGCAGCCAATTCCTTGACTGCCTCGGGCGCCTATACTACCATAACCGCGTAATGCGCCAATACATTGATTTGTATGAATTTCCTCGACACAGGCAGAGGTGTGCCGATGTGAGATCCGCGCCTGCATGAGGCCTCACCTGTTGCCTGAGATTACCCGGCAGATTATGAGACTTTCTGAAATCTCCAGCAAGCTTGCTTGCCAGATGCGAGCAGAGAATGACGTAGAGATCCAGGGAATTGCCGGCATTGAGGACGCCGGTCCAGGAGACCTCACTTTCGTCTCCAACCGCAAATACATCAGACACATAAAAAACACCAAAGCGTCGGCCATCATATTGGACCTTGACCTGCCGGAAGTCCCCATACCAAGCCTGAGGACCGCGAATCCATACCTCGCGTTCGCCCGCGCGTTGGAACTCTTCCACAAGCCGGTCTTACCTGCGCCAGGGATCCACCCTTCAGCCATCATCGCGGAGGATGCTCAGATTGGCCCGGATGCCAGCATCGGCCCCTGCGTGGTTATCGGGAGTGGGTGCAAACTCGGTGCTCGCGCCACCTTGCATGCGCATGTCGTGCTATACCCGTACGTCTGTGTCGGGGATGATGCGGTCCTTCACGCGGGTGTTGTCGTGCGGGAGCTTTGTGAGATCGGCCACCGGGTGACGATCCAGAACGGCGCCGTCATAGGCAGTGACGGCTTCGGCTTCGCACCGGCTGGCGATGGAACGTATTACAAGATCTGCCAGACAGGCCGCGTCGTGATTGAAGACGATGTCGAGATCGGGGCCAACACCGCGGTTGACCGGGCAGCCGTCGGGGAAACCCGGATACGCCGCGGCGCAAAGCTTGACAACCTGGTCCAGATCGGCCACGGAGCCCAGGTAGGAGAGAATTCGGTTCTGGCAGCACAGGTCGGTCTGGCAGGCTCTACGAAGCTGGGGCGCAACGTCCAGGCTGGAGGCCAGGCGGGTTTCGCCGGACACCAAGAGGTTGGAGATGGTGCGATTATTACAGCGCAGGCCGGCGTGCACGGCGAAATCCCGGCTGGTGCCGTGATATCAGGTTCTCCGGGCTTCGACAACGCCGCTTGGCGGCGATCCGTCATCGCTTTTCCTAAGCTTCCTGACTTGCAGCGGCGGCTGAGTGTTCTCGAGAAGGAGATCGAATCGCTGAAGGAGGAGATCCGGCATAGGAGTGGCAAATAAATCTCTGGAGTAGGGCGTGTCCTTGCCGATGAGAAGCATAGGCTATTCGAGAAGCTGACTCTCAGGCGGGGGCTGCGGAATCCTGGACCCCAGGGTGCCGCGGCCCCGCGCCGCGGGGTGTTTCATCTCGCTTCAGAAGACAGGATCCCAGCCTGGTTTGCGTGCGGCCCCGAATTCAGCGCCCCAAGCAGGAATTCGCTCCCGGCTCCGGCCTGAATTACAGATTTCTTGGCACTTTCCTTGACATTTGCCATTTACTTCCAGTATTCGATAAAGTCCGTTTGCTCATCGATCTTGTCTATGGGCGGGTTTGATGGGATTGTCTGGTCAGTATGAATTTTCACCTTGAATCAGGAGACCCTTTGAATGATTGGCAAATACGTATACCTGTTTGCTGGCGGGAAAGCTGACGGGAGCGGCGATATGAAAGACCTGCTGGGCGGCAAGGGTGCCGGCCTGGCTGAGATGACCAACGCAGGGCTTCCCGTGCCTCCCGGGTTCACGATCACGACTGAGGCCTGCAATGCCTATCTCGCCTCGGGCGAGAACCTGCCGGACGGAATGTGGAATCAAGTTCTTGCGGCTCTTTCTCAGGTGGAAGTGGCAACGGGGAAAAAGTTCGGTGATCTCTCCAACCCGCTGCTGGTCTCCGTCCGTTCGGGAGCCAAGTTTTCCATGCCCGGTATGATGGATACGGTTCTTAACCTGGGTCTGAACGAAGAAACTCTCCGGGGGCTGGCCTGCCTCACCTCGAATGAGCGCTTCGCCTACGATGCTTACAGGCGCTTCATTCAGATGTTCGGCAAGATTGTCCTCGGCGTGGACGGCCAGTTGTTCGAGGAAGCTCTCGCGAGGGCCAAACGCAAGGCGCGTGTCAAGCTGGACACGGGACTCGAAGCTGCACATCTGAGGACAGTGTGCGAAGAGTTCAAGAGGATCATCCGCCAGGAGACAGGATCGGACTTTGCCACGGATCCATATCGACAGCTCCAAGAGGCCATCAAGGCCGTTTTTCGTTCCTGGAACGGGGAGCGTGCCAAAGCCTATCGGCGGCGGGAGAACATCCCGGAGGATTTGGGCACCGCCGTCAACATCGTGACCATGGTGTTCGGCAATATGGGAAACGATTCGGGCACGGGCGTTGCATTCACGCGCAACCCAGCTACGGGCGCCAAGGAGCTCTTCGGCGATTACTTGACCAACGCGCAGGGTGAAGACGTGGTCGCCGGCATTCGCACGCCAAAGCCTATCAGCGAGCTTAAGCATGAAATGCCCGAGATCTATGCCCAGTTCGTGGAGGTGGCCGACAAGCTCGAGCGCCACTACCGGGACATACAGGATATGGAGTTCACAGTCGAGCGGGGCAAGCTTTGGATGCTGCAGACTCGAAACGGAAAGCGTACCGGGCCGGCGGCAGTAAAAATCGCAGTGGACATGGCGCGTGAAGGGCTGATTGATGAGAAGACGGCGGTCCTGCGCGTGCCTCCCAGCGATCTCGATCAGCTCCTGCATAAAATGATTGATCCCTCGGCGAAGCTGCAAGTCCTTACGATCGGCATCAACGCCAGCCCTGGAGCCGCTTTTGGGAGAGTAGTCTTTACCCCCGCCGAGGCGGAAGCCATGAAGGAAAAGAAGGAGAAGGCTGTTCTGGTGCGCCGCGAGACTTCGCCGGAGGACGTGCGCGGCATGGATGCAGCGGAGGCGATTATCACTTCTACAGGCGGGCCGACGAGCCATGCTGCGGTTGTGGCGAGAGGCTGGGGAAAGCCATGCATCGTGGGTGCCGGTGCGATAAACATCGATTACGCCAAAAACGAGTTCACAGTGAACGGAACTCGCGTGCGCCGTGGCGACTGGATCACGGTGGATGGTACCGAGGGGCGCGTGATTCTCGGCCAAGCCCCGCTCGTCGATCCGGAGTTGGGGGGCGACTTTAAACAGTTGATGCAATGGGCCGATCAATACCGTCGCCTCGGCGTGCGCACCAACGCTGATACCCCGGCGGATGCCAGAGTAGCGCGCGGCTTCGGCGCCCAGGGTATCGGCCTTTGCCGCACGGAGCACATGTTTTTCGAAGGCGACCGCATCGACCATATGAGGCAGATGATTCTCGGCTCCTTGGACTACAAGTTGATCGCGAAGGGTCTTGATGCTGTTGCAGAAGAACTCAAACGCGGCCACCCGGCAAAGAAGCGTAAAGAACTTTTGCAGGTGCGCAGGGAGCTGCAGAAGCAGATCGCGGAACCCAAGAAGCTGTACAAGGGGGGCCTCAATCAGCTCCTTAGGCTGCAGCGCAAGGATTTCGAGGGGATCTTTACGGCGATGGATGGCTTCCCGGTTACCATTCGCACGCTTGATCCGCCGCTGCACGAGTTCCTTCCTCACACGGAAGAAGAAACTCGCAAGCTGGCGCGCAAGCTGAAAGTGCGGCCCCAGCACTTGTGGGACCGCGTGCAGTCGCTTCACGAAGCCAACCCCATGCTCGGACACCGGGGCTGTCGGCTCGGGATCGTCTTTCCCGAGATAACTGAGATGCAGGCGCGCGCCATATTTGAGGCTGCTGTCAGCGTCAAGAAGCGCGGAATCAAAGTCCTTCCGGAGATCATGATCCCATTGGTCGCCGACGAGACGGAGCTCAAGCTACAGGCCGATGTGGTTCGCCGCGTGGCGGGTGAAGTCTTCCAGAAGACCAAAGAAAGCGTCGATTATCTGGTGGGCACCATGATTGAGCTGCCGCGCGCAGCGCTTACGGCCGACAAGGTGGCGGAGGTGGCGGAGTTCTTTTCCTTCGGCACAAACGACTTGACCCAGACTACTTATGGAATATCGCGCGACGATTCAGGAAAGTTCCTGCCTTACTACATCGAGCATCGCATCTTCCAGCACGACCCGTTCCAGGTGCTCGACCGTGAGGGAGTCGGCCAGCTGGTCAAGATGGGCACCGATAAAGGACGCCGCACTCGAAGCAATCTGAAAGTGGGGATCTGCGGCGAGCATGGCGGGGAACCTTCGTCCGTCATCTTTTGCCACGAGGCGGGTTTAAACTACGTCTCCTGCTCTCCCTATCGCGTTCCCATTGCGCGGCTCGCAGCCGCACACGCGGCGCTCGGCTCTCAGGAAGCCGTCTCTCGCACCGCATAAATTGAGTGCTGAGTACTGAGTTTTGCGTCCGAGCCCGGATTGATCAGCTGCTCCGACTCAGCCAGCTGGTTCGATAACAATCTGTGAAATATCGGCTACGCTCAGGAACAGCTTGGCCAGCTGGCCGAGAATGGCGAGCCGATTCCTGCGCAATGCCGGATCATCTGCCATGACCAGTACCTGTTCAAAAAAGGCATCGACGACACCGTGCAGCGAAGCCAACAAGCGCAGAGCATCTCCATACTGATGCATCTTGCCTGCCGTCTCCACGCCGGGACGGATTTCGAGATAGCGGTGCCACAACGCGGACTCCGCCGCATCCTCCATCAGCAGGAGATCCGGAGTTTTTGCTTGTGAGTCTGAATCTGCGAGGATGTTCATGACTCTCTTAAAACTCGATGCAAGGGCCAAAAAGCCGGGCTCCCCGCGCATTTCGTGCAGGGCTCGCACACGCTCGGCTGCATCCACGGGGTCGTCAAATCCTGCGGCGAGCGCGGCATTGATGCAGTCGTAAGCATAGCCCTTTTCCTCAAACAAAAATCGCAATCGCCCTTCGAAGAATTTTTTCAACTCCAATGCGCTGTCGCCTCCTGCCGCCCCCAGAACCTCGAGGCTCCACATAACCAGTTGATCGAGGGAAGCGCTGAACCGGTGATCCAACATGATCTTCACAAGGCCGTTTCCCTGCCTGCGCACGGCGAACGGGTCCTTGGAGCCGGTTGGGATCAAACCGATCGAGAAGCACCCGCACACCGTATCCAACCGGTCGGCGAGAGAGAGCACGGCGCCAGTTACCGATGACGGAGACGGAGATACGGAGCTCTTTGGCATGTACTGCTCGTAGACTGCGCGCCAGATCTTCTCAGGATAGCCTTCAGCCCTGGCGTACAAGCCGCCGACGATCCCTTGCAGGTCAGGGAACTCCCTGACCATCTCGGTCACCAGATCGCACTTAAGCAAGTGGGCCGCCGTCTCCAACTCGGCGAGTTCATCGATGCATCCCACCGCTGCGGCGACTTTCGGAAGCAGCGCCAGCGTCCGTTGCGTTTTGTCGTAATATGAGCCCAACCTATGCTGGAACAGCACGCTCTTGAGCGACGCCTCACGGTCGGCCAGCCTCATCTTGCGATCGGTGTTCCAAAAGAACTCGGCGTCGGCGAAGCGCGCGCGCAGGACGCGCTCGTGCCCGCTGCGGATCTTCCCGCCGGGATCGCCGCCAAGATTGATCACCGCGAGAAAAGCGGGAAGCAAGCGGCCCTCGGCATCCACGACCGAAAAGTATTTCTGCTGCTCCTTCATGACCGTGATCAGAATTTCCTCAGGAAGACCGAGAAACTTGTGGTCAAAGACGCCGCGCACAACGGACGGATTCTCATTGAGGTTGACCACGGTCTCCAGAAGCTCGTCATCGGCAAGGAGGTGACCGCCGGCACCTTCCGCCGCTCGCTCGAGTCCGGCTAGAATCGTCGCTCTCCGTTCTGCCGGGTCGACGATGACGCCATTCTCCCGCAGAGAGTCGCGAAGCGATGACAGACCGGTGACCGGGATGCGTTTCTTGCCTATAAAGCGATGCCCCTCAGTGTAGCGAAACGAAGTGACGTCGGCGATTGAGAGCTTGACAACCTCTCCGGCGTACAACGCTACGATCCAGCGGAGTGGGCGGGCAAAACGGAACTTATCGGGGCTCCAGTACATCGCTTTCGGAAACTGGATCTTTTCGATGGCCGCTGGGATCACGCGCTGCAAAACCTTGGAGGTTTTCTCTCCTCTCTGCCTGCGAACCATGGAGAGGTAGTCGCCCCTAGGCGTCTCGACGACCTTGACCTTGGAAAATGGGACCTTGTTTTTCTCTGCGAAGGCAAGCGCCGCCCGGGTCGGGTTGCCTTGTGAGTCGTAAGCTACCCGGCGGGGCGGCCCAACCACAGTTTCGAGCAGGTCCTCTTGTCGTGAGGGGATTTCGCTCAAGCCAACAATCATGCGCCGTGGTGTGTACCACACGGCGCTCGTCGTCGATGTCAGACGTTCTGCCTGTAAGCCTTCGGCCAGGTTCCGCGCCAGTTGCCGGGTTGCTCCTTCCAGCATGGACGCGGGGATCTCCTCGGTTCCCAGTTCTACTATCAGTTCCCCTTTGTCCATAAACAAGTCTCGCGCACGCTAGTCCGGGCTGGGTGCTGCACCCGTGCCAGTGATTTGAAGGGGTGAAGGATTCTGCCGCTGGCCGCCCGCGACGTAACGGCGAGCCACCTCGCAGGCAAGTTGTCGCACGCGCGCGATCAGACCAACGCGTTCCGTAACGCTGATGGCTCCTCGAGAATCGAGCAGATTGAAAGTGTGCGAGCATTTCAAGCAGTAGTCGTATGCGGGCAGCACGAGGTCAAGCGCCAGCAGACGCTTGCACTCCTCTTCGTAAAGGCCGAAGAGCTTGAAAAGCGTGGGCACATCGGCCACTTCGAAATTGTATCTTGAGAACTCAACCTCCTCACGATGGCGCACATCGCGGTAGCTCAGCCCTCTGGTCCAGACGAGGTCGTAGATACTGTCAACCTCGGCGATGAAAGTGCCGATGCGCTCAAGTCCGTAAGTGATCTCGCAGCTGACGGGATCGAGATCAATTCCGCCTGCCTGCTGGAAATAGGTGAATTGCGTGATCTCGAGGCCGTCGAGCAGCACCTGCCAGCCGATTCCCCACGCCCCCAGGGTGGGCGATTCCCAGTTGTCTTCCTCAAAGCGCAGATCATGTTCGCGCAAGTCAATTCCAAGCGCCTGCAAGCTCTGGAGGTAAAGATCCTGCGAATCATGCGGCGCAGGCTTCAGGATCACCTGATATTGATAATGCTTTTGGACACGATTCGGATTGTCTCCGTAACGTCCGTCGGCCGGCCTGCGGGACGGCATCACGTACGCCACGCGATACGGCTCCGCCCCCAGCACCCTGAGAAATGTCTCCGGTGCCATGGTTCCGGCACCCATTTCGAGGTCGTAGGGCTGTTGGAGTGCGCAGCCCTGACTGTCCCAGTATTGCTCAAGCGCCAGAATGATTTGCTGAAAGTTCTTCCTGGGCATAAGGCCTAGCCGCTGCGCATCATCTCTTTCAGAGCGATGTAAGACTTGAGCCGTTTTTCCAAATGCCACTCGAGCAGTTTTTGAGTTAGGCGTTCCAGATCCCGAGCAGCAGAACCGGGCTGCGACCGCGACGCGAACTGTCCCGGAGAAAGCTCGAGAACCTCGTGCAACAAACGCGCAGCATCCGGACCGACTCGAATGCCCCGATCTTCTGCACAGGCCCGACAGCGCACTTGGCCGGCTTCCAACCATGCATAAAACCCATCCTCTTTAACACATCTGCCGCAGCCCGAGCAATAGTCATAATCGGGCAGCCAGCCGTTGAGTTTGAGCGCCCACAGCTCGAAGTAGCGCAGCAGCGCAGGACTGGCGCCCATCCGTTCCCCTATTTCCAGCACAGCCAGGAATAGGCGAAACAGGAGCGCGTTCGGATTGTTTTCCGGCGCGAGCTCCTGGGCGAGCTCGGCCAGGTAGCTGAAGCCGAAGATACGGTCCAAAGTGGGATTCTTGCCCAGATAGGAGTGAATCATCTCACACTGCCAGATGCGTGCGAGGTCGCTCCCTTCTCTGAGATAGAAATGCAAACGTACGTGCGTGAGCGGCTCAAGACACGCGCCGAGGCGGCTGCGTGGCTTCTTGGCTCCCTGCGCCACCGCGCGCAGTGTCCCGTGCTCCCGCGTCAGGAACACGACGATGCGGTCCGCTTCGGAAAGCGAGTGCTGCCGCAAGACAATAGCTTCTGCTTCACGGATCGGCATGCTACAGGGCGACTGCGAAGGTGGTTTTGGATCGTCGGTGCAGCAGAATCTCGCGCAAGAAAAGCGTAGCGCCTTTGTGCCAGCTCGATGCCATTTCCGGGTCAATGCCGAAAAACACCAGCCCCTCGCATTTAAAAGACGGCTGAATCCGGCCGGGCTGGAAGACATCCGTATGTGGGATATTTCCTTTTCTTCCCTGTCATATTTGGTGATCTTCCAGGGGATCGTGAAGACGAATCTCCTCGGTGATCCGCCTCTTGCGGCGCACGAAGTGATACAGGCGCGACACCGGCCCTGATGAAGCGTACCCCACTGCGAACAACAGCAGCGTCCAGCGGGAGTAGGTATAAATCAGAGCCACCAGAAGGGCAATGATCAGAATCGTGAAATGCGACTTCCTTCCGAGCGTAAGGTTCTTGAAGCTGCTGTACCGGAGTGTACTGATCATCAGGAGGGCCAGCACAAAAACCGTTACCACGAGAATGCTGGCGCCAATCATGGTGGAAACAGGGTCGACGAAGAAATGCACGATGGCTGCGATCATTACGCCCCCGGCTGGTATGGGCAAGCCAACAAAATGCTTGAATCTCCCCGCCTGAATATTGAAACGTGCCAGGCGCATGGCCCCGCAGACGGTGAAGGTGAAGGCCGCGATCCAGCCGAGCCGGTGATCTACACTTTGCAGCCCCCAGTTGAATACAAGAACGGAGGGTGCGATGCCGAACGATATCACATCGGCGAGCGAATCCAGCTGGAGACCAAACCCGGAGGTCGCATTCGTGAGGCGGGCAATCCTTCCGTCAAGGGCGTCGAGGACGAACGCCACTCCGATTGCCTGGGCAGCAAGATCATAATTCGCGCGCATGGTCGCGATGATTGCATAGTAGCCGCAGAAAATATTGCCGACCGTAAGAAGGCTGGGGAGAATGAAGACCGATCGGCCCAGGCGCCGCACGGGCGGCAGGGCATCATTTTCGGCTAGACGCACGCGGGGCTTCATTCAGGTCACCTCTCCGATCACAGAACTTCCACCCTTGACACGATCGCCGACTTTTACCAACAGCTTGACTTCGTTGGGGAGAATCACATCCACGCGGGAACCGAACCGAATGAGACCGAACAGCTCTCCCCGCTCCAAGAAATGTCCAGGGCGTTTCCAGCATACCACGCGGCGGGCGATCAACCCGGCAATTTGCTTGACAACGACACGAATGCGCCGCCCGCGGATGGTCAGGACGTTCTGTTCGTTGACGCGCGACGCCTGTTCATCATACGCCGCCTTGAACCTTCCCCTCCTGTACTCAACTCGTTCGAGTTCCCCGCGGATGGGGGCTCGGTTGACGTGCACGTCGAAGATGTTGAGAAAAATGCTTATGCTCTGCCCCTCCGGGAGCGATGCCACCTTGACGACTTTTCCGTCTGCGGGCGAGACAATCAAATCCTCACCGGCGGGAATCTCGCGCGCAGGATTGCGAAAGAAGTAACTGACAAAAGCCGCCAGCAACAGCAACGGCACTGCTGCGGCGCTCAGCCCAAACCAAACACAGAGCGCCGCAAGGGCCAACACAGGGACTATAAATAGATACGCGTCTCTGATCATGGCAGTCTCCACGGCCGGCATTGAAGACCGCAAGCCTTCTGTCCGGCAGTTGACGAGAATTCCGAATGTCCGCTAGAACTGGACTGAGCCGAGAGCAGGAGAGGTCAGGAGCCCACCTTCATTTGCTGTCGATATCTCTCTACGATGGAGTACATCTGATCCTTGAGCAGCAGCTTCTTTTTCTTGAGCGTCCTCTCCCGAATCCTCTCTTCTTCGCTCAAGTGATGGCGGCGAGTCAAAAGCTCCAGTTGCTCGTCGTAGGATTGGTGTTCAGCGGCGAGCCGTTTGAATTCTTCGTCCTTCGAAAGCAACTGTTGACGGAGTTCTGCTTCACCAATTGGAACAGTCATAGCGGTTCCCCTCCTATCGTCTCTCTGACCGGTTGTCACAGCCCATGAACATGTCAAGACTCAAGCACTCCATGAATCCAGGGTTCCCTCAGAGCCTCGCAGCCTTGGCTTCTTGACGGTATGTTCGATATCTCATCCTCTCCGGAGCATCGAATGACTTCACATCCCTTGAGACTTCACAGGCATCCCACAGCCTGCCAGGGCATCCGAACGGAGAATAACGCGCGCAGCGCGCTTCTCGTGGCGTTCAAAGCCCAACTCAACGAGCCGGTGAATGAGCTGGTTAAAAGGCAGGCCGCAAGCGGCCCAGAGCTTAGGATACATGCTGATGGAAGTAAAGCCCGGCATGGTGTTGATCTCGTTGAGCCAGACGGCGCCCGACCTCCGATCGAGGAAAAAGTCGACGCGCGCCAACCCGGACCCGTCGATAGTCTCAAAAGCGCGCAGCGTCAAGTGCCGCACCTGCCTTGCGGTCTCCGCGTCAATATCGGCAGGAACTTGAGTCCTGCTGCCCGGATTTATGTACTTGGCCTCGTAATCATAGAACTCGCAAGCAGGAACCACTTCACCCACCACGGACGCTTCTGGATTCTCGTTGCCCAGGACCGCGCATTCCAGCTCGCGCGCATCGATTCCCTTCTCGATAATGATCTTACAATCGAATTGAGCCGAAGATAAAATCGCCTCGTCAAACTCGCCGGCATGGTGAATCTTGAACACGCCGACGGAAGATCCGAGATTTGCCGGCTTCGAAAAAACAGGGTATCCGAACTGCGCCTCCACTTCGTTGCGCAGCTTCTCAAGCCGTTTCTCCAGTCCTCGTGTATGCTCAACCCGGAACGGGACGACCGGCAAAGACGCCTGTACAAACAGCCGTTTCATGACGTCCTTATCCATGCCCACAGCAGAGGCGAGTACACCACAGCCCACATACGGCATACCCGCAATTTCCAAAAAACCTTGAATCGTCCCGTCCTCTCCGTAGGGGCCGTGCAGCAGAGGGAAGATGATCTCCGGATGCCGTTTTGAGTCCGTGCCACCCGCGAAAAACCAATCAGCCAGCGAGGCAGAGTCCGAGTCTCCGGCGCCTCCCCGCAGCCCGACCCGATCATGGAGAGCAACCGGCAGCATGCTTCGAACTTCCGCCGTGCTGGCCGGCCTGCCGCTCTTCGTAATACCGATGGCCGTAATCTCGTACTCCTCCGGATCCAGCGCGGCGATGACCGATGCGGCCGACGATATGGAGACCTCATGTTCGCCGGACTTTCCTCCAAACAGAATTCCAAGGCGTACTTTAGGCCTCTTTCCTGCCTTCCCCGTTGCCATTCGCGCTCATTTCGTTCTGGGCGTGCTGCTGGTATGCCTTGATGATCAAACGCACTAAGTGATGTCGGACCACATCGCTCTCATTGAAATAGCAAAAGGCCAGTCCATCAACATCGCTGAGGATGTTCCTGGCCTCCACGAGGCCCGAGCTGCGGCCGAATGGAAGGTCGATTTGCGTGATATCCCCCGTGATCACGGCCTTCGAATGCAGACCGATGCGGGTCAAAAACATCTTCATCTGCTCGGAAGTCGTGTTTTGCGCTTCATCCAGAATGATGAAAGCATCGTTGAGCGTTCTTCCTCGCATGAAAGCCAGGGGTGCAATCTCGATCGCTCCAGTTTCCAGGTAGCGCTGGATTCTTTCCGCCTCCATGAGGATGTAAAGCGCATCATATAGCGGCCGCAGGTAGGGGTTGATCTTTGCTTCTAAATCGCCTGGCAGGAAACCAAGCCTTTCACCGGCTTCGACTGCGGGACGAGTGAGAATGATGCGTGATACTCCCTTTTCCAAGAAATAAGTCAGTGCCATTGCCACAGCTAGAAATGTCTTGCCGGTTCCTCCGGGGCCAATCGCAAACACGATATCGTTCTGGCGAATCGCCTCTACATAGCGCCGCTGATTCACACTCTTGGGTGTAACTTGGCGCTTCCCGGCCGTCAGGAGCTGCATCTTGGGAAAGAAATCATGTAGAGTCAGCGCAGCATCTTCGGCGATTTGCTTGAACGCCGATTTGAGGTCGCCGTTACTGATGTTGTGCCCTTTGTCAATCAGGCCAGAAAAATCGACGAGAATGCGCTCGAGGGCATTGACGTTTTCCTCCACCCCATCGATTGTAAGAGAGGAGTCCCGTGCTTGGATCGTTACAGCAAAGAGGTTCTCCAGGAATCTTATGTTTTCGTCGAGGGGCCCAAAAAGCAGTTGCAGACTGCGATCGGAGAGAAGGACTTTTTTCATCTAATCGCTGACATAACCTCACAGGGGAAATAGAAGGTGCGAGACAAGACCTTACCTCTGGTCCGTCCGGCGGCAGGGCACATGTCTATGGCCTTCATGCGCATGTCTAGGCCTATGTTAGGCTCCGGCGCTCCCCAAGTCAATGCCAAAATAGCATTTGACTTGCATCATAACTCTTTGTACTGTAACGTTTTTTGTCGGAAGCTCTGAAGGAGCTGAGGGCATACCGATCACACTGGAGTAGTAAGAATGGCGAATCACCCGTCGGCGCTTAAGGCGCACCGCCAAAGCATGAAGCGAAGGAGTAGGAACCGTAGCAATCGCAGCGCATTACGAACGGCTTTGAAGACCTTTGCCGAAACGCTCGATGCAGGCAAGTTTGAGGAGGCTAAGACTGCCATATCGGAGATTGCCTCCAAAGTGGATGTTGCCGTGCGCAAAGGTGTTCTCAGCAAGAATGCTGCTGCACGGTATAAGTCGAGGCTTTCCAAGCACTTGAATTCTGCGATTGCTCAGTCCAGCACGAAGTAAGCCTGTCAATAAGAATCACATGGATTCCTTTCGGGCGTTACCCCGGATCTTATTGATCTGGCCCGTAAACGGTCACAGCATGCAGACTAGATGCTCGAGCACCATGCGTTCATCAGGGCTGGAGGATTTGAAGCTGCGATCAATCTGCGCCAGACGTTGATAAATGATCCGAGCCGTTCCCAATTCCAGAGCTTGGGCTTGCCTTAGCAATTCCGCCAGCGCCCACTCAGGTACTTGCACTGCCGCGGCAATTTCGCGGGCATTGCGCCCTGCCGCCAGGAGCTCTTTGCTGATTATTATTTGCCGGTAATGCCTCGCCAGCATGCTCAAGATGTACAGCGGCCCGTCTCCTCCCTCCAAAAGGTTTCCCAGGACCCTGAGAGCGACATTGCGGTCCCTCCTGCCCAGAGCTCCGGTGAGCTCGAAGATGCGATGTTGGCGGCTTGCCAGGACCAAAGCGTCAACGTCCGCCTCCTTGATCTCCCTCGGCTTTCCGGCGTATAAAACCAGCTTCTCCATCTCATTGGCAAGAGAAAGCAGGTCGGAGCCTGCGAGATCGATCAGTTTTCTCAGAGCCAGCGGCGCAATGTGAAATCCAGAGCGAGAGAAGGAGCTTCCTGCCCACCGTTCGAGCGCAGCCTCTTTCAGTTTTGGGAATTCGACGACACAGCCATGCTCGGCCATACGCCTGTAAAGTGGCGAGCGGCGATCCAACTCGGCAGCAGCAAGAACCAGCACGGTCCTCTTATGCGGCGCGCCGCAGTATGCGGCCAGCGCCTCCTGGCCGGCGGGCAACAGCTTTTCCACCTGTGTGACCAGCACGATGCGGCGAACGCACATCAAAGGAAACGTGTTTGCCCGCTCTATGATTTCTGCGACGTCTGCGTCTTGTCCGTCATATTGCGCAAAGTTGAAGGACAGCATCTCAGGAGGAATTGCTTTCTCCTTAAGAAGGGCAATTGCCCGACGCACAAGGTACTCCTCTGGTCCAAGAAACAGGTAAGTTGCGCGGAATCGCCCCGCCGCAAGCTCCGGCTCAAGTTCATCGAAAGAGAGAATGGCCAATGAATTAGCGCGTGAGGATCGTGCTGGCCAAACTGGCCGCAAACTCGCGGGCCAATCGTTCCACGGCAGCATTTTCCTCTGAAAAAAACTCAGTCACTTTGCTGTTCAGCACGTACCGGCCACGGAAGGTGAAATCGGGGTTCTCAAAGATTACCGTTCCGTCTCTTACGCGCACCAGCTTCACAGACATCTGCACCGTTACAAGGAACGCCGATCCAAATGCGTCCGTGCCAAATGTCACCGGGCTGGAGCTCAGGTTTCGGATCTCTCCCTGAAGCACAGCATCCACTCCGCTCGAGCTTGAGACCACGGGTACCCGGGTCCGCAGAGTGAACTCTTTCAGGACTGCGCCGGTGATCCGTTGTTCCAGCTTCAACTCCCGTGTATCGTTTTTGAAAGTCGGGATGCCAATAGAATGCACTCCTCCCGGCAAGTTTTGAACCGATCCGGCAACGTGGTATCCGCAGGATACGCCTGCCAGGCACAAGCCCAGGCTCAGCATGGGCAAGGGACTGCAGACGGCCTTGAAGACGGAGTTCAAAGATCTCACGGCGCGGCTCCCCATGGACTGCGAATTTGGGAATGATAAAGGAAGCAGAGACTCCTTACAAGTCCCGGAAATAGAAACAGTACAGGCCACAGGAATCTGAGAAGGGTTGATCCGGAGGCTTTGGGGTCACGCGGGTTCCTGCGGGGTCTCGATCGCCGGCTCAGAGACGGGCGATCTGGATCTTCTTCTGGCCTTGGTACTTGCCCTTGCGGTCTGCGTATGAGGTGCTGCACCTGCTCTCAGCCTTGATAAAAACCGCTTGGGCGATTCCTTCTCCGGCATACACACGAACTGGGATTGGCGCGGTATTGACGAGAGACACTGTGACGAATCCCTCCCACTCCGGCTCGAAGGGAGTCACGTTGATGACGACGCCGCAACGCGCATATGTGGATTTGCCCTGGCAAATGACCAGCACATCTCGCGGAATTCGAAAGTACTCCAGGGATCGCCCGAGAACATAGGAGTTCGGGGGAATCCAGCAAGAAGAACTCTTATGATCAATCCAGGAAGCTTGGTCCGTCGTCTTGGGATCCCAGCGCGCGGCAGTCCCGAACTTTGGGATCTTGAACTCATTCGAAAGACGGAAATCGTAGCCATAAGAGCTGACACCGTACGAGATCCGATCCTTGCGCCTTCTGTTGCGCGCAAAAGGACGGATCATGCCATGGTTTCGAGCCATATCTTCAATCCAGAAATCGGGCATGACCCCCATTTGTCGTCCTCCACCAGGTGAGCAATCGCGAGTCTAACATCGGGCGTTGGAGCTGTAAAGCGCGCATAGAATTGGCTTGACAGCTTTTACAGCCACAAATAATATGTTTGCACCAACTTATGGAGGATCAGCGTGATAAAACAGGACATCGTGAACCGTGTCGCCGACCAGTTGAACATCACCAAGGTTAAAGCGGAGATAGCGGTGGAATCTGTATTCACCTCGCTCAAGAACGCGCTCAAGCGCGGGGAAAGGATCGAGCTGCGCGGTTTCGGGGTCTTCATTGTAAAACCGCGCAAGAGTGGCGTCGGTCGAAATCCACGGACAGGCCAGGAGGTGGCGATCCCGCCCGGCAAAACGATTCGTTTTAAGCCGGGCAAGGAAATCCGTGCGGACAGGATTTCCTGATATCCAGGATGTCGCTCCGAGCATCCTTATCTTCCATTCGGGCCTCAAGAGAAAGTCCCAACTTCTGTGAGTAGCGCTCTTCCCCCCGACTCTGCTGCCCCATCCGCGAGCCGCTGGACCGCGGGAGACCCTGCACAAGGTGCTTTTGCGACCACGCTTGCCCCACCCGATGGGCGCGAGTGGATTCTCCCCGTTTTTCTCTTTCTAGCAACACTCCTGAGCACCACCTTTGCAGGCTTGTTCTATGTATACGGCGATGTTGGATTTGTGCGAATCGCATTGGCCGTCGCCGTACACCCGATGATCTTGCTCCAAGGGACGCCCTTTTCAATCACGTTGGTCGCAATTCTCCTTGCCCACGAGATGGGCCATTATCTTGCCTGTCGCCATTACGGCATTCGCTGTACGCCGCCCTTTTTCATTCCCCTGCCGATTTCGTACGCAGGGACATTTGGCGCGTTCATACGGATCAAGTCACATTTTCAGAACAGGCGCGCCCTGTTCGACGTCGGCGTCGCCGGCCCGCTTGCGGGCTTTGCATTTGTGATTCCGGCACTCGTTGTCGGCATCGGGTTTTCGAGCCTCATCCCCAAAGGCAGCATCAGCGGGGCATGGGCTTTTGGAGAGCCTCTCCTGTTTCGCTGGATAGGTAAGGCAGTCCTTGGGTATTCGCCGGAGACGCAGGACATGCTTGCGCACCCGATTGCTATGGCGGCATGGTTCGGGATGCTCGCTACCAGCCTGAATCTACTCCCGATCTGGCAGCTCGATGGGGGACATATTACCTATGCGATCCTCGGGAGGGAGCGCCAGAAGCGGGTGTCTGTCATTGCGGCCATAGCGTTGATGCTGATCAGCTTCATAGGATGGCCGATTCCCTCCTATCTGTTGTTTGCCTGCTTGCTGTTCTTTATCGGCATGCGCTCTCGCTTCTATCATCCTCCCACTATGTTCGAGGACGAAAGAATCGGAGCCGTCCGCCTGATCCTCGGAATCGTTGCGCTATTGATTCTGATTGTGTCTTTTACTCCCGTTCCGATTTCCCTCTCATGATAATTGAAGTTCAGCCGTGCGCGGGGTGATTTCCGATTCCGATCTCAAGGGTTGAGCGACTCGCCGACTTGGCAGCATGCAAATCGACAGGCTACCATGTCAGCCTGATCTGACCGAGGTTTTCGAAGCCCATCCCTGAGATCCACGCTATTCCGTTTGACAGGTTGAAGGCCTTCGTTATAATTTGCGGTCGGCTTGGGATCAAGCCGGCCGCGCCAAGTATGGGTGGTTAGCTCAGCTGGGAGAGCGCCGCGTTCGCAATGCGGAGGCCGGGGGTTCGATCCCCCCACCATCCACCACAAAACAAGACACTTAGCAAAGCCATCATATAGCCAAATCGGCAATTTAACGGCAGGGTAACGGCACGTATTCCACTTGCCCTCCAGGGGCCGGTTGCCCCGGCCCCGTTGATCGTCGTTATTTCGTCTTTGGCCCTTGCCGGATGATGCGCTCCAGCGGCCGGCGTAGGCGGAACTCATATTGCCAGATTCCGAAATCACCCTTCGAGCTTCGCCGCTCGATCGGAAACACGAGCGCCAGGGCCTCCATGTCGCGCCTGATCGTTCTCATATGCGGGCGCGGTCTCGGAAGAGAATCCCGAAGCTCGGCCAGGTTGAACCATTCCCGATGGTCTAGAGCCAGCAGGATCCGCCACTCCCGAATAATCTGGTTGTTGCGCTTGTGGCGCATGAGTTATGCCTCACTTTGCCAGTTCAAGCCCGCAGCATATCCCCGGCAACGTGCGGCTCGCGATTCGTCGATAGAGTCCGTATCCCGCCAACCAGGGTTTGTCGTGCGCTGATCCCTGCCGGCTTTCGTGTCAATCATGCCGATGCGGTAGCCAAGCCAGTACTCGCGCTCGGCTCCGTCGGTAACATCTTTCATGGTTTCGGCCTTGAGTGCCGCGGATTCATAAGTTCTCAAGGTTGTTCTCCTTTCGCGGTAATTGGCTCTACAGGCAGCTCCGCGAGATATAGCCAGCCTGGCGCCGTCGCCAGCGCATGGCGATATCGATGGTCCAACCCTTGCGCGCGCTGCTCCAGGAGTATCGGGTTGCCGATCACGCGCGCATACAACTCAGTGCGGGTGCGCTCTCTCGGTTCATCAGCTTCATCGAAGATCCTGCGATCATCGAAAAGATCCTGCGTCACCTCAAGCTCTGGAATCCACCCACGCGACCGCCGCCGCCCCGGGCTTCGGTAAGCTTGGAAATGGATGCGGATTTTCT
>Ga0315282_10001867_pt1 | contig 39331 bp, 22 predicted proteins | sample YL17G07_20_MG_FD_203693 | JGI IMG/M metagenome (GOLD analysis project Ga0315282, IMG submission 203693) | Sediment microbial communities from Yellowstone Lake, YNP, Wyoming, USA - YL17G07_20 | ecosystem: Environmental > Aquatic > Freshwater > Lake > Sediment | place: USA: Wyoming | collected... | reverse complement strand
CGTCCCGGGTTCCGCGCCCGGCTGGATCACGCTCGAGCGCACGTGGCAGAAGGGAGACCAGGTGCGGTTCGAGCTGCCGATGTCGGTGCGCGTGCGCACCTGGGAGAAGAACCGGAACGCCGTGTCGGTCGATCGCGGGCCGCTGACCTTCGCGTTGAAGATCGGCGAGCGCTGGGAGAAGTACGGCGACAACCCGGACTGGCCCGCGTACGAAGTGTTCCCGACGACAGCCTGGAACTACGGCCTCGTGCTGAACGATTGGGACCCTGCCGCATCCTTCGAGGTGGTGAAGGCGAAAGGACCGCTGGCCGCGCAGCCCTTCACGCCGCACGAGGCCCCGATCGCCCTTCGCGTGAAGGGGCGGCGCATTCCGGAGTGGCGCCTGGAGCCGAACGGGCTGGTCGGTCAGCTTCAGCAGAGCCCGGCGCGATCGACGGAACCAGACGAGGAGCTGTCGCTCGTGCCGATGGGGTGCGCGAGACTGCGCATCAGCGCCTGGCCGCGGATCGGCACCGGTCCGGACGCCGTCACCTGGGTCGAGTCGCCGCCGCTCCCGTTCGCGTCGCACGCGTCGTGGTACCTCCCGCCGAGCGCGCTCGATGACGGATCGGTGCCGGCGAGCTCGGGCGACCGCCGCGTGCCGTGGTTCGTCTGGTACGACCAGTACGGCACGCGCGAGTGGGTGGAGTACTCGTTCTCCCGTCCACGCCGGCTCGGATGGAGCGAGGTCTACTGGGCGGACGAGGAGGTGACGAACCTCGGCCGCGTGCCGTCAGATGTGCGACTGCTGACACCCACCGACGGCCGCGTCCGGCTGCCGGCCTCTTATCGAGTGCTGTGGTGGGATGGCAGGGACTGGCAGCGGGCGGCGAGCCAGGACGGCGACCAAATCAAGAAGGACCAGTTCAACCGGGTGACGTTCATGCCGGTCATGACGACAGCGATCCGTCTCGAGGTGCAGCTCCAGCCGCACAACAGCGCTGGGATCCTGGAGTGGAGGGTAGGCGGGAGCAAGAACTAACAGGGTTCTTGATTGAAATACTGCTTGAGCGCGGCGTACCGCTGCGCGGGCAGCCAGACGGTGGGGCCGAGCGCGCGGCGCTGCTCCTCGATCCACTCGGGACCGTGCGGCGGCGCCCCCTTCGCCACCCGCTCGGCGTTGACCGCCTGCAGGTACTGGTCCACCGGGACGTCTACCTCGCCGTCCGCTGAGGGCGCCGGTGACGGCTCCGGCTGGTTGGCCGGCAGCAGCCTGAGCCCGCGTGGCTTGGTCCCGCTGCCAGGCTGGTCATCAGCGCGAGGCGTGTCAATCACCGTGGTCACCCGGAAGCGGCCGCTCGCGGCAGCGGGCTGCAACATGAGACGGATGACGAAGCTGGCGCCCAGCTCTCCCCGATGATCGTCCTCGTCGCCCGGGTCGTCGTCTCTCGGGAAATCCCTCATCGGTCCTCTGTTCCTCATGCGCCGAGCGCGCGCCCGCGGATCGCGCCCTCGTGGGGCAGGCCTTCAACCCTGCCTGGCCCTGCGGGTGGTCACGCACTCGGCAAGAGAGACCCTCCTCAGGTCTGCCCGGCACGGCTCGTTCTGTCGGCCACCCGGTGGGGCGGAGCTTCAGGTCTGCCCGAAGCGTGCCACTCTTCGAGCGTGCGTCTCCCCCTTCAGGCGTGACCGGGCTGAGTCGAACGCTGTGAGTGTGGAATCGGTACGGCGGGGGCGAGCGACACCATGATACGCCAAAGCGGCGTCATTCGGAACCCGGTCCATCTTCTTTCTCCCAGCGTCGCCGCAGTGCCGCGCTCTTCTGCCGCCGCTTACGGATCGCGTAGAGCGCCAGGAGCGTGACGATCATCCAGAGAGAGAGGGAGCTGCTGAGGAACAGCACCCACCGCTTCCAGGAGGACTGCCGGCTCAGGAACGCTTCTTCGGCCTGCGGGAGCGGAAGGCCGGCCGCCAGGCGAAAGGCCTCGCCGAAGGGCTGGCCCCGGGCAACCAGCGAGAGGATGCGCGCCCCAGCTCCCGGTTGCTGCTGCAGGAGATCACGGACGAATGCACCCGAGAGCGCGTAGGCGCGGCGGCTGGCCGACTCACCCTCCTCGAACAGCTCGTCCAGGTGATCGAACGACTCCGGCTCGGCCCAGAGCGTCTCGATCGCGAACCGCGTGGTGTCCTCGAGGCCCCACGTGTGCTCGACCGCCATCGCGAGCCCCTCGTTGAACCAGCGGGGCAGCGGACGCCCGTCCGCCGCCCGCGCGATCAGGACGTGAGCCACCTCGTGGTCCAGCACCGACTCGAGCGAGTCGTCCGGATAGGAAGGCGTGCGGGCCGGGAAAAGAACGACGATGCCCTGCGCGCTGCTGGCGAAGCCGGCGATCCACGGCGGCGTCGACTGGGCGACGAAAGAGCGCTCGTCGGCGAGAACCACGCGGATGGGCGGTCCCGGCTCGGTGAGCCCGAGCGTTTCGACTAGGTTGGCGAGCGTCGAGGTGCCGAACGCACGCACCCGGGCCGCGGCGGCTTCGAGCCCCGGCTGCGCCTCGATGATGAGCTTCGGGCCGATCGCGGGAGCCGCGAACGTCAGCAGCACGAGCAGCGGCACCGTGCCTGTCGTCAGCGTCACTGGTGCTAGGATAAGTCACACGGCACACATCTCCCCAGTCGGAAAGCGCGGAGGTGGGATGCAGACTCTTCAACCCGCCCGTATCAAACCGGGGGTCACGCCGGATCGGCTTCCCCGTCCCGCTTCAGCGTTGCCGGACGACCATGATGGGCTGCCGTCCCGTCTCATCCGTGGCAAGGCCCTGAGCTCCTGGGACCCGACGAGGCCGGGCCGGAAGCGCGATGCCATCGACACCGACCAGATCACGCCGGCCTCCGACTGCGTGTCGGAGACACTCGAGACCCTCGACGAACGCTGGAAGGCCGGTGCGTTCCGCCACCTGATGCCCGACTTCAGGGAGCGGGTCCACCGCGGCGAGACCTTCCTGATTGCCGGCGACCGCTTCGCGATCGGATCGTCCCGGGAGATGAGCCCAGCCGGTCTGAAGGGTGTCGCTGAGGAGGTCGGGCTCGAGCTCGTCGTGGTCTGCGGCGCCAACATGGGGGACATCTTCCGCCGGAACGCGCTGGACCTCGGCCCCCATGTCGTGCAGAGCCCGGAGGCGGTCGCGGATGCGGGAGACGGTGACGAGTTCAGCTTCGACCCGGTGACCAGGCGGCTGGTCAATGAAACGCGGAACAAGACCTACCAGCCCGTCTCGTTGATGCCGAAGGAGGAGGAGATCCGGCGGAGCGGCGGGATCTTCGCGATCGGGCGGCGGGAGTTCCGCGACCCCTGGCCCCTGCCCCCTGCTTTCTTACATCGTCAGCGCCATCACTGCCTTGCACGTGTGCAGACGGTTCTCCGCCTCGAGGAACACGCGCGACTGCGGGCCGTCGATCACCGCGTCGGTCACCTCGTAGCCGCGGTCGGCCGGCAGGCAGTGCATGTAGATCGCCTCCCTCTTTGCCAGCTTCATCCGCCGCTCGTCGCAGATCCAGCTCTTGTACTGCTTCGAGATGCCGAGCGCCGCCTGCGGGTTGTGGAAGAGCGACTCGATGCCCCACGACTTGGCGTAGATGATGTCCGCGTTCCGGCACGCCTCGTCCATGTTGTCAACGACCTCGAACTTCGTGCCGTTCTCCTTCGCCATCCGTGCGGCGTACTCCATCGGGCCCTTCATCGGCGTGTACTCGGGCGGGTGGGTGAGCGTCACGTCGAGGCCGAAGCGGGTCATGAGCGTGATGAGGCCTTGCGGCACCGACATCGGCTTGGCGTAGCTCGGAGCGTAGGCCCACGAGACCGCGATCTTCAGGCCGCGCAGGTTCCTGCCGAACTCCTCGCGAATCGTCATCAGGTCGGCCAGCGTCTGGAACGGATGGTCGATGTCGCACTGCATGTTGAGCACCGGGATTGTCGCGTGCGCGGCGACCTCGCGCATGTAGCGGTTGCCCTCGCCCGGCACCAGGTCGTGGCGGATGGCAATCGCGTGCCCGTAGCTCGACAGAATGATCCCCATGTCCTTCGGCGACTCGCCGTGCGCCACCTGCGAGGTCTCGGCCGAGATGAAGTGCGCGTGCGCGCCTAGTTGCGTGGCGCCGGCCTCGAACGAGTTGCGGGTCCGGGTCGACTTGTCGAAGAAGAAGAGGAAGACGGTCTTATCGGGAAGGTATCGGTGCGGCCTGCGCTGGCGGAACAGCTTCTTCAGATCGCCCGCCGTCTTGAGCGCCAGCTCGATCTCCTTCGTCGTCCAGTCGCGCGTCTCAACGTAGTCCCTGCCGCGAACGGTGTTGGGGAGCTTGGGAAGTTTCGTTGGCATATGTCCTCAGTAGGAAAGCGCAGAGACCGCGGAGGACGCAGAGTTACCTCATTCTCCGGACGTTCCGAAGGCATTTCTGCTCAGAGCGAAAGCGTAGAGGCGACGGAGGACGCTGAGGTGTTTGATTCTCTGCGCCCTCTGCGTGCTCAGCGCTGAGTCTCACGGGTGTACACGAACGGGAACGCGGCGTACCATGCCGCGGCCTTGACAAGGTGCTCGACCGGGATCTGCTCGGTGGCCATGTGCGCGTAGATCTCGTTGCCGGGCCCGAAGCCGAGGCTCGGGATCCGGTGCATCCCCATAATCGCCACGCCGTTGGTGCTGAACACCCAGCGCCCGATGCGCGGCTCGGAGCCGAACATCTGACGGTAGGTCGCGACGCCCGCGGCGAGCAGCGGGTGATCGTCGGGCAGCAGCCAGGTCGGGTAGTACTTCTTGGTCGGGTAGATCAGCCCGCGCCAGCTCTGCACCGCGTAGTCCAGCACCGCGACTTTGGCGCCGGCTGCCTTGACTCCCGGCAGCGCCTCGATCTCGGCGACCGCCGAATCCATCGTGTCGGTGGCGGCCAGCCGGCGATCGAGGTGGATGGTTGCCGAATCGGCCACTGCGCACAGCGACGGCGAGGTCGAGCGGATTTGCGAGATCGTCACGGTCCCCTTGCCGAGAAACGGCTCTCCGCTGAGGCGGCCGTTCAGCCGCTCGATGTCGCTGACGATGGGCGCCATCTTGTAGATGGCGTTGTCGCCGCGCTCGGGCGCCGAGCCGTGGCACGACACCCCTCTCGTGCGCACCTCGATCTCCATGCGCCCCCGGTGCCCGCGATAGATCCCGAGGTCGGTCGGCTCGGCCACGATGACGGCCTCGGGCCGCAGCCTGTCCTCCCTGATCATGTACTGCCAGCAGAGGCCGTCGCAGTCCTCTTCCTGCACGCTGCCGACGACGTAGAGCGTGAAGTCGCCCTCGAGGCCGAGGTCCTTGATGATCCGGCCGCCGTACACGATCGACGCGAGCGCGCCTTTCATGTCGCAGGCGCCGCGGCCGAAGACCGCGCCGTCGCGCAAGACACCCTTGAACGGATCGACCGTCCAGGCGGCCGGCTCGCCGACGTCCACGGTGTCGACGTGCGCGTCGAGCGCAAGGACGTGCCGGCCGTGGCCGATGCGGCCCAGCACGTTGCCCATCGGATCGATGGTGACCTCGTCGTAGCCGCAGGCGCGCATCTCGGTCTCCACGCGGCGGACGACCTGTTCCTCCTCTGAGCTCAGCGATTTGATCGCGATCAGATCGCGGAGGAAACCAACAAGCTGCGACTCAAGCTCACGGGCGCGCGAACGAATCTGATCGAACATCTCTCTACTGACGGTGTCAGTTCTTGGTCCTTCGTGCGGTTCTTGGTTCTTGGTCCTCCGTCAGTCTGCGCAATCTGTGGATTTCGTCAATCCCGGAATCTGCGGATCGCTCTGGCGGCCGGCGAGTCCCTCATGGGCAGCGAGTACCGGCGAACGCCGTCGAACGTGTGCAGGGCGGCGGCTACGGCGGGCGCCGTCGGGACCAGGCCGATCTCGCCGACACCCTTCGCGCCGAATGGCCCTTCCGGCTCGTGCGCCTCGACCAGAATCACCCGCACCCGCGGCATGTCCTTCGCCCGCAGAAGGCCGAGCGATCGCAGCGCGAACGAAGTTGGCACGCCATGGTCGAGCTCGAGCGCCTCGGTCAGCGCATAGCCGAGGCCCATGTGGATGGACCCCTCGATCTGGCCCTCCAGCATCGTACGGTTGATGACGTGGCCCACGTCGTGTGCGGCCACGAACTCCTTCAGCCTCCCGTCGTCGTCCAGGATGCAGACCTGCGTCGCGAAGCCGTAGGTCATGTGGGTGATCGGCCGATCGGTCTTGTCCTCGAGCGCCGTCGTGTAGTCGACGACCACCTCCCCGAAGTACTCGCGGCCGGCGAGCGCTCCCAGCGTGCCGCTTCGGTCGAGATCCGCCTTGAGCGTAGCTGCGGCCTCGACGACCGCCCGTCCGCCCAGGACCGTCGCGCGTGACGCGGTCGTCATGCCGCACGGCGTCGGGCGGCTGGTGTCGACGACGACCCGGACCTTCCGCGGATCGATCCCGGTGGCCCCACTGAAGCACTGGATCATCGCCGTGCAGAAGCCCTGGCCCATCTCGGTGAAGCCCGTCCGGATGGTGATCGTCTCGTCCGGGTTCACCGTCACGTGGGCGTGGCCGTACTCGGGCATGCCGTTGCCGATGCCCACGTTCTTGATGCCGCAGGCGATGCCCGCGTAGCGCGCGCCGTAGTACGCATCCTTGACGGCGAGGAGCGTCTCTCTGATGCCGACCGACTTGTCGAAGATCTGCCCGGTACAGAACGCGTCGCCGATGTCCACGACGTTGCGCCACCGCATCTCCCAGCCGTCGAGGCCGACCCTCTCGGCCAGGATGTCGAGCATCCCTTCGATCGCGAACGCGGCCTGGTTCGCGCCGAAGCCGCGCATGGCGCCACACGGCAGGTTGTTCGTGTACACGGCCAGCGCTTCGATGTCGCACGCTGGGATCCGGTAGGGCCCGCCCGAATGTCCGGCCGCGCGCTCGAGCACCTTGCCACCAACCGACGCGTAGGCGCCCGTGTCGCCGACGATGCGCGACCGGAGCGCCGTCAGGTGCCCCTCGCGGTCGCAGCCGACGGTCAGGGTGATCGTCATCGGGTGGCGCTTGGGGTGGAGCCGGATGCTCTCCTCGCGCGTCAGCGTCGCTTTGACCGGCCGGCCGGTGAGGACGGCCATGAGCGCCACCTGTCCCTGGATACTCAGGTCCTCTTTGCCGCCGAACGCGCCGCCGTTGCTGACGAGCGTGACGTGCACGCAGTCTTCCGGCCAGCCGAGAAACGACGCAATCTGGTGCCGGTCGTCGAACACCCCCTGCCCCTGGGTGTAGACCGCGATCGCTCCAGCGTTCGGCACTGCCAGCGCGCTCTCCGGCTCGAGAAACGCATGCTCGATCATCTGCGTGCGGAAGGTGCGCGTCTCGACGAACGCCGAGCGCGCGAGCGCCTGGTCCACGTCGCCGCGCCGGACGACCGACCGCGACAACAGGTTCTCGCGCCCGGCGTGCAGTCGCGGCGCCCCCGGGGCGAGCGCCTCTTCTGGTGAGAAGACTCCGGCAAGCTCCTCGTACTCGAGACGGATCAGCCCGACGGCCTCGCGTGCCGTGCGGAGGTCCTCGGCGACGGCGGCTGCCAGAATGTCGCCGATGCAGTGTGTCACTTCGCCTTCGGCGATAAACAGCGGCCAGTCCTTCTCGATCAAGCCTTGATGGCGATCGCCAGGCACGTCCCGTGCGGTGACGACACGCGCGACGCCGGGATGGTGCTCCGCGCGGCTGGTGTCGAGGCGGACGAGCCGGATCCGTGGCTTCGGCGAGAACAGGAACGCCGCCGTCAGCATGCCGGGCGCCTGCAGGTCGTCGATGTACGGCCGCTCGCCGAGCACGAATCGCTCGGAGTCCATCCGCGGCAGGCTACTGCCGATAGCCCCGCTCCAGTCCGGCTCGGGCAGCGGCTCGCCCCCGAGCGCCCGCGCGGCCAGCTCGATCGCGTCGATGATCTTCACGTAGCCGGTGCAGCGGCAGACATGGTTGTTCAGCGCGCGGGCGATCTCCTCGCGCGACGGTCGAGGGTTCCGATCGATGAGGTGCTTTGCGCCAACGACGATGCCCGGGATACAGAAGCCGCATTGGACCGCGCCGGCGACCGTGAAGGCCCGTGCGAAGACGTCGCGCTCGCGCGCGGTGAATCCCTCGAGCGTGACGACGTGCCTGCCGGCCGCCCGTTCAGCGGGGACAGCACACGAGGGGAGCACACGGCCGTCCACGATCACCGTACAGGCGCCGCACGAGCCCTGTGGTGCACAGCCGTTCTTCGGCGAGATCAACCCGGCCTGCTCGCGCAGCACGTCCATGAGCGACATGCCGGGGACGACAGGCGCCCGGAACGGCTGGCTGTTGAGGATGAACTCGATGTGCGTCACTCGGCTCTTGGCTCTCGGGTCTCGGCTCTTGGGTCTCGGACCTCGGGTCTCTCGGGCTTCGGCCTCAGCAGGCTCTTGTCGTACCGCAGGGCTTCGGTTCTGCGAAAACCCGTCGGCGACGAAACCGACATTTGCGAACGACACCCGCCGCGGGTCGAGCATGCCTTCGAGCAAGGTCGCCATCGCGACGAAGTATGCCATGTCGACTGTCGTCCTGTCTGTCCCCGGGCGGGTCTCCGCGGCCACTACCTCGTGCGTGGCCCGGTCCAGGACAACGGAGGCGCGCTCGGTCTCAAACACGGAGCGGCTGGCGGCACGGTCGAGCGAGAGGCGAAACGTCTCGCTGCCAAACCGTCCGAGCAGGACGGGGCGGCCGTGCTCGCGCGTGAGCACGAAGGCATTCGAGCCCCCCCGGCGCCACGATTCCACCGATCGGAAGAAGCGCGGCTTCTCGATGTACGGCCCTCCGTCCTCGGGGCAGAACACGTCGCAGTTGCCGCAGTCGTTGCACGCGTCGGCGAAGGTCGCGATTTGCTGGGGTTTCGTGATGCGGTAGGACGGCCCGTCGATCTCGCGCCACTGCCCGCCCGCGATCTCCAGCATCCGGAAGCGTGTTTCAGCCGGAGTCACCACGAACGCGAAGTTCGCGTCGTTGGGGCAGACCGGGATGCACTTGTCGCAGTTGATGCAGTCGAACAGCCACAGGCGGCTGCCGATCTTGCGTGGCGGTTGCCGGTTGTGGGACGCCCGGTACCGCGGGTCGGCAAGCGCGCGGCCGAGAAGCGTCTCGGTGTTGGCGAGGATCGCCGCGCGGATGGCGGACGGGACAGTGGCATCCGGTCGGCGTGCCAGCGCCGATCGATCGGCCGAGGTGTCCGAGGTGCCCCACGCGGCGATGAACTCGGGGATCGACGTCGCGCCAGCGGCGCGCATCCGATCGGAGAGGTTCACCAGGTAGCGCCAGAGCCTCGCGTATCCGCCCGGGCGCAGCAGATCGGTGCAGACCGTGACGGGCGAGAGTCCCGCCGCCACGCAGTCGGCGACGTTGGCGGCGTCCACGCCGGCCGAAAACGAGATCGGAAGCTCCGGCCCCAGTGCTTTCCGCCACTCGGCGACGAGCGCGAGGTGCAAGACGTGCAGCGGTTGGCCGGACAGATACTGAACGGCCTCCTTCAGGAACCCACCTTTGTTCCGCACCTCCAACGTGTTGCCGCACTTGACGCCAACGGTCTTCCGGTGCCGCGCCGCGACGGCCTGCAGCCGGCGGACCATCTGCACCGCGTCGGCGACGGCGAGGCCCTTGCCGTACGCAGCCGGGTTCACGTCGATGCCGGTGTAGCCGAGCACGTCGCGCAGCAGGTGTTCGACGCGCTCCCGGCCGAGCATCGGCGGATTCAACTTGATGACGACGTGGAAGCCTCGTTCGGCGATCAGGTACTCGCAGATCGCCTCGATCTCGCCGGCCGGCGTGCCGTGGAACGTCGAGAGGGTGATGCTGTCGCCGATCTCGGTCCTGAACGCCAGGTCCCGATACGCGGCCAGCTCCGGGGGGATGTGGCGCCGAAGCTCGTCCACGAGCGGCGACGCGTCCTTCATCCCGTCCAGCCAGCGGCCAATCGCCGCGCTGCGGATGCCGGCCAGGTCGTACCCGACGCTGATGTCGAAGACCGTGTGCGATACCGGTGCCCTGACAGGCGCGCGCGGGAAACATCTTCGTCCTGAAGGCCGAGGCCTGACGCCGAAGGCCTGACAGGCTTCAGACTTCAGCCTTCGGGCTTCAGCTGGCGGACGTTGAGGATTGTGTCTGTCCTCTGCGGACTCTGCGTCCTCTGCGCTTTCCATGTGAGCGCCGCTCGCGTCCGTCACGCCGGCCGCGTCGAGGATCTCGACCAGCATGGACGCCTTGACGTACTCGGCGAGCGACTGCTCGAGCCGCAGCTCCTGCGACCACTCGGTGTTGTAGCCGACCGTGGCCATGTCGATGCAGGGCCGTGACAGCGAGAGCCGGTCGTTCACCTGCACCGTCTTCAGCTCGATGATGCGGGCGCCGGCCAGCCACGCCAGGGCGACGTTCTGGGCGAGCTGCGTGTGCGGGCCGGCCGCCGGCCCGAGCGGGTTGTCGGCCAGGTGCCCGCAATGGGTCACCGAGGTGTCAAGGTCGGGGGCCGGGTGGTGGAAGCGGCGCGCCGGGAGATCGAAGATCGCGCCTGTCCGCTCCAGCTCGAGCCAGGCGCGTCGAAGCAGGGTGGAAAACGGGATGGGCACCAGCTCAGCCACGCATCCGCTCCCAGAGCCGGGCCGCCACCTTCGATGCGCGGCGGTGGACATCGGCCACGTCGATGCCCGCCACGATTCGATCCTTCACGACCCATCGCCCGCCGGCTATCACCGATTCGACCATCGCGGAGCGCATGCCGCCGACGACGTGCGCAAAGAGGTTTCCGGCCGTCATCGGCGTCGGAGACGCGTAGTCGAGCACCACGAGATCGGCGACCGCCCCCGGACGCAGTCTCCCGAACGGCGCGCCGAAGAGCTCCGACACCAGTCGCTGGCCACCCTGGAGAAGCGCGGTCATCGGGCGTTTGCGGCCGCTCGTCGGCGACTCCTGCACCTTGAACTGGCCGAAGCGCGCTTCCTCGAACATGTCGGCCGGAAAGCCGTCGGTACCGAGCGCGGTCCGCGGGCCAAAGCGGCCGACTGGCGCGTGACCGACGTGGTTGTTCATGTTCGAGCGGGGATTGTGCACCAGCCAGGCGCCCGCTTTCCGGACGAGACCGATCTCGCGCGACGTCAGGTGAACGCCGTGGGCCAGCACCGACCGGCGCGTGAGCAGGCCGTGCTCGTCGAGCCGGTCGACCACCGAACGGTAGCCGCGGCGGGTCGCGTCGCGCTCGTCGCAGTGGTCTTCTGCGAGATGGATGTGGATTCCCGTCGAGTACCGGGAGGCCAGGTCCGAGAGCGCCCCAAGGGACTCGTCGGTCAGCGTGAACGAGGCGTGAGCGCCCACGAGGCCTCGCAGGAGCGGATGCTGCCGGGTGGCCGCGATGAACCAGTCGTTGGCCTCGAGCCCCTCGTCTCGCTCTTTCGCGCCTCCGCGGTCCGTGACCTCATAGCACAGGACGCCGCGGACGCCGACCGTCCGCAGGGCTGCCGCCACCAGCCCCAGCGAGTCGACGATCGCCCCCGGCGACGCGTGGTGATCGACGATCGTCGTCGTCCCGCATCGCACCGCCTCGATGGCTCCAACCAGCGCGCTGAAATAGATGCTTTCCTCGTCCAGGGCGCGGTCGAGCTTCCACCAGACCCGCTCGAGGATTTGCGGGAAGCTGCGGGGACGCCGCGCCGGTCCAGGCATGCCGCGCGCCAGGCTGGAATAGAGGTGGGTGTGCGCGCACACGAGGCCCGGCATCACCACCTTGCCGCCGAGGTCCACCACCTCCTCGTGCCGTTTGCGCGCAAGATGGCGGCCGGCGCCCGTGATGCGGCCCTCCTCGACGCGAAGGTCGAGGCGACGGACCACCGGCGGGTCGAGCTCAACGGCAAGGGCAGACTTCAGCAGCATGTCAGTAACGAGTCACGAGTCACGAGTCACGAGTCACACGGGTCCTTCGTTCTTGGTGCGGTGCCTGGTTCGGCGCATTCGGTCCGGCTCTTCCGCTGCGTTCTGGCCAGGAACCAGGAACCATGAACCGCGCCAAGGACGACTCTCTGTGCCTCCGTGTCTCTGTGGCCCATCTAGCTAGTACTACTTTGTCAGACCGCCATATTCAGGCCGGAAACGGCGGCGCCGCGAACCGCTCGACAGCGCCGAACCACGCGTCCTCGGCCGGGGCGGACGCTGAGCCAGTCGGCCTCTCTGACGCCCAGCCTCCGGGCGAGCCTGTGCCTGCGGTGCGTGGTTGGGGCGACCTGGTCGGCGCTGCTCGCATGGTTCGCTCTGCGGCCATCCCCCGGCCTATTTCGCTTCGGCGATCTGACAAAGTCGCGCTAGATGACCGCGACGGCCCGTTCGAGCGCGTCGATCGTCGGCTCGAGTGGGATAGGTGCTCCGGCCGCCTGCCTTGCCGACTGGATATCCTTCAGTCCGTTGCCGGTGATCACGACGACGGCCGTCTCGGCGCCCGAGATGATGCTGTCCTCGCGCGCGCGTCGAAGGCCTGCGACGCCCGCAACCGCCGCCGGCTCCCCGAAGACCCCGCCCAGGCGTGCGGTCAGGCGCATCGCATCCAGGATCTCGTCATCGTCCACCGCGAGCATCTCGCCGCCAGACGCCCGTACCTGCGCGATGGCCCGCCGCCAGTTGCGCGGCGTGCCGACCGCGATGCTGTCGGCCAGCGTGTCCGACCCTGACGGCACCAAGTCGCGTCCGCTGTGGAACGCCTCAACGACCGGCTGCGCGCCCCTCGCCTGCACGCCGAGCAGGCGTGGCACCCGATCGACGAACCCGAGCCGCTTCATTTCCTGGAGCCCCTTGCCGATGCCGCCAATCGTGCACCCGTCGCCGACCGAGACGACCACCCAATCCGGCAGGCGACGCCCGCTCGGCGAAGGCGAGAGCGCAAACTGCTCGGCAATTTCCAGGCCTGCGGTCTTCTTGCCTTCGACCAGGAACGGGTTCGTCCCGCTATTCCGGTTGTACCAGCCGAAGCGCCCACACGCCTCGCGGCACAGCTCGAAGGCCTGCTCGTAGCTGCCGTGGACCTTGAAGACGACCGCGCCGAAGATCAGGAGCTGGGTGACCTTCGGATCGGGCGCCCGGTCGGGCACGAAGATGCGGCTCCTGAGCCCGACGGCCGCCGCGAGGCCGGCCAGCGACGACGCGGCGTTGCCGGTGGACGCGCATGCGACCGTGTCGAAGCCGAACTCGATCGCCTTCAGCACGCCGACCGAGCTCGCGCGGTCCTTGAACGACGCGGTCGGGTTCCGCCCATCGTCTTTCAGGAAGAGACGGGTGATCCCGATCTCGCGCGCGAGGCGCGGCGCCTCGTGCACCGGCGTCCAGCCGATCTGCAGCGGCGGCAGGCTCACCCCGGGCGAGACCGGCAACAGTTCCCTGTAGCGCCAATGGTCGCGCTGGCGCGGGCCGAGCGTTGCCGGCGTGAGTGCCGAGGCTATACGATCATAGTCGTATTGCACATCGAGGATACCGGCCGCACCACAGCTCTCACAGGTGAACGCGTTGCGGTACGGGGACACCGCGCCACAGATGAAGCACGCGAATCCCATGACGAACGGCGGTGGAGCGTGGCTCATGTGGCGCCGGTCCGGTTCCGCGGGCAATCGACGTGGCGTACAGTACCTTTCGGGTGAGTTCGGGGTCAACGGGGGAGGTAGTCGGTAGTCGGTAGTCGATAGTCGATAGTCGATAGTCGATAGTCGTCAGTCGACAGTGAACAGTCAACAGTCAACAGTCGACAGTCGGCGGGTGCAAAGAGATGGGGTGGGGCAGCAGGCGGACCTGAAGGTCTGCCCCACGGTGGCGAGATCCTGAGACACGCTGCAAGGAGTGCGAGATGGGTGAGGGTGCCGACGACCTCCTCTTCCAGCAACGCAACAAGGCGGAGAGCGTCGGCGTGCCGGTCGCGCGCCGTCACGTCTTCCTCTGCTGCGACCAGACGAACCCGAAGTGCTGCGACCGGGAGCGGTCGCTCGTCGCGTGGGAGTACCTCAAGCGGCGCCTGAAGGAGCTGGGCCTGTCCGAGCAGGGCGGCGTCCTGCGAACGAAGGCGAACTGCCTGCGCATCTGCACGGGCGGCCCCGTTGCCCTCGTCTATCCTGAAGGCGCCTGGTACAGGCTGTGCGACCCGCCCGTGCTCGAGCGCATCATCCAGGAACATCTCGTCGGCGGCCGGATCGTCGCCGAGTACCTGCTTGTCGAACATCCACTGCCGCGACCGTTCTCGTCTTAGAGGGTGGCTTCAGCCCCGCTGCGCAGCGAACCGGCCCGAAGTCCGAAGCCTGACGTCCGAAGCCTGAAGTCGGAGGTCCCGTGTCGACAGATGATTTGGCCGATCTCGAGCTGAGCCCCGAAGCGATGATGGCAATGGGGGAGGAAGCGCTGGCCCGCAGCGTCGGGTATATTGCGCGCCTGCACGAGCAGTCGTGTATCGGCGACGTTTACGCCGAAGCGCTCTGCCGCTCGCTCGTCGAGCCGGCACCCGAGCAAGGGACCGACATCCCTCGGCTGCTCGACCGGTACTTCCGCGAGTGGCTGCCACGGTCGTTCAACGCGGCCGGGCCGGGCTACCTGGCGTACATTCCGGGCGGAGGCCTCTACCCGGCTGCGATCGCCGACTTGATCGCCGACCTCACGAACCGCTATACCGGCATCTGGCTGGCTGCGCCAGCGCTTGTGCAGCTCGAGGCGAACGTCCTCGACTGGTTCCGCGACTGGATGCAGTTCCCGCCGGCGACACGCGGGCTGCTGACGACAGGCGGGTCGATGGCCAACTTCAACGCGATTGTCGCGGCGCGCGAGCGGCATCTGGGCGCCGAGATCCGGCCGGGTGTCCTGTACACCTCCACGCAGGTGCACCACTCGGTGATGAAGTCGGCCAAGCTGGCGGGCGTGATGCCGGATCGGGTCCGGGAGATCGAGGTGGACCGCCACTTCCGGCTGCGCGTGGACCTGGTGGCCGAGGCCATCCGCGAAGACCGCGCACGCGGGCTCAAGCCGTTCCTGATCGTGTCGAACGCCGGCACGACGAACACCGGCGCGGTCGATCCGCTCGAAGAGATCTCGGATCTCTCCGACGCCGAGGGCCTCTGGCACCACGTGGACGGCGCGTACGGCGCCTTCTTCCACATGGTTCCTGAACTGCGGCCGTTGCTGCGAGGCCTTCCCAGGGCCGACTCGCTGACGCTCGATCCGCACAAGGGCATGTTCCTGCCGTACGGTACAGGTGCGTTGCTGGTCCGCGATGGGGCAGCCCTGCGCGCCGCGCACGCAGCCTCAGCAGGGTACCTGCCTTCGATGGCGCACGCGGACGAGTTCTACGACCCGAGCCAGCACGGCCCGGACCTCACGCGCGGCTTTCCGGGGCTTCGCGTGTGGCTGTGCGTGAAGGTGTTCGGCGCCGCGAAGCTGCGGGCGGCCGTCGCCGAAAAGCGCGCGTTGGCGGTCAGCGCGGCCGAGCGTGTCGCCCGCATCCCGGGCATCGTGATGGACGCACCGCCGCAGCTCTCGCTGTTTGCGTTCCACGTCGAATGGCCGGGCGCGTCGGTGGAGGATCAGAACCGCGCGACGCGCGAGCTGCTCGAGCGCGTGACCCGGCGCGGGCGTGTGATGCTGACGGGTTGCACAATCGGCGAGCGTTTCCTCGGACGCGTCTGCGTTCTTAGCTTCCGCACGCGGGCCGAACGCATGAACATGTGCGTCGAGGACATCGCGTTGGAGACCGCCGCCATCCTGACGCAGCTGGGATCTGGGATCGGGGGCTGGGGACCTGGGCTGCCACGGGACCCTTGATTCCTGGCGTCTGCGCCTGTTGGGCGGGGCTGAAGCCCCGCCCCGACGACGATTGATGGCACGACGCGGCTGCGCGCCAGACCTGAAGGTCGGGCCTTCGGGTGACGGCCGGGGCCCGCGCGGCGAAAGCGTCGCAGACGCCAGCCCGTGTCGCGGAGCAAACCATGGACACCCCGCCAGCGTCAGTTGCGACCGGGTTTCCGAGCGACAGGGTCTGGCGGCTGCAAGCGCGCCGATCGGGGCAGGGCGGAAGCCTTGTGCCACGGGTGAGAAGATAGGACGACGGTCGCAAGGCTGAAGCCTTGCGCGACGGAAACCACGACGATTGATGGCACGACGCGGCTGAAGCATTGCTCCACCGCAGCGCACGACTGGAACGTCGCTGACCCCATCAGACACCAAGCCGCGAGGCGGCGAGGTACCGCCGGCGGAGCCCCTGCGGGAAACGCTCGATGGCGTACCGCAGCATCGTTCGCGGCATCTGCGCCGCATGTGTGCGCAGGAAGGCTTCCTTGGCGCGCCGATCGCGCTTGCCGACCTCGCGCAGCATCCAGCCAACCGCTTTGTGAATCAGGTCGTGCGAGTCGTCGAGGAGCAGCCGTGCAATGCGCAGGGTTTCGGCGAACTCACCTCGTTTGACGTCGTGAAACGTCGACATGATGGCGATGCGCCGCTCCCAGACCGACTGCGAGCGCGCGAGTCGGCCGAGGGCCTCACGATTGCCGTCGTGCAGGTGCGCTCCGACGATGTGCTCGGCCGAGCAGTCAACCAGATCCCAGTTGTTGATGCGAGCGGTTCTGCGAAGATACAGCCGGTAGATCGATTCGCGCCGCGCCGCGTCGGCGCGCGGGTACTGGTGGACGAGGATCAGCAGCGCCAGCGCGCGTTCCTCATACCAGGGCGACTGAAGGAGGGCGTCCACGTCCGAGAGCGCGAGATCCTTGAAGTCGCGAACGAGCTTCCGCAGAGCGGGCACGCGGACGCCAAGGAAGCGATCGCCTGCACCGTAGTCGCCGGGAGCCGTCTTGAAGAAGCGCCGGAGAACAGCGGCGTGCACTGGGTCTGCAGCTTGGCGGAGGCGCTTTGAGACCGCGCGCGTTCGACTTGCCGCTTCTCTCGACCGGGCGTTCAGACCTGACATTTTCAGTCGTCGGTGGTCAGACGCCAGTCGTCAGTCGTCAGTCGACTGTCGACTGTTGCCTGTCGACTGTTGCCTGGGGCACAGTGCTGAAGCGATCCGCAATCGGCCACCTTATCTAGCCCCGAGGCCCCGAAGGCCGCTCGTGCCCCGCCTCGAGGTGATGGGTGATCCACTTGGTCCATCGGCTCATCTTTGCGTCATAAGCGTCCTGCGTCATGGCAGCAATCTCGCGATTGCCGGACTCGGACAGGCCGACGAACGAGTAGACGACGGTGGCTTCGGTGCTCCGGTCGCCGAGGGCGCGGCAGCTGACCTCGATGCGAGCGACGTACCGACCAGGCTCCACGCGATGATAGGTGACGTCGTGGGAAACAAGATCGAGCCGGCTCACGATCCACACGGCGTCGCCAGTTTCCTCCCGCGTGCGGAAGATCAGCCCTTCCTCCCACTCCGAGCCGGCCGGATGAAGGAGCTGCGGATCCCATTCTGGAACCCACAGCTTCTCTCCGAGGGGCGAGAAGAGCCGGAAGACCTCGTCGACTCCGGCGCCGAGGACAAGCCCGCCGGTGAGGGTGACGGCTCGCGCCGTGAAGGTGTCCATCCTCCCTCTTCAGGAGAGCCGAAGCCGGACGCCCGGAGTCAGAGGCCCGGGGCCAGAGGCCGGGGGGCCGGGGCGAAGGTCTACGTCCCCGGCTTCTTCGGTGGTGCAGGCATGTCCTCCTTGCTGAGGCGCGGCAGCATCTGCTCGCGCATCGCCAGGTGATACGCCGCTGCGGCCACCACGGTTGCTGCCTGCTCGAGGTCGCCCTCGAGCACGCGCTCGTAGGTGTCGAGGTTGGTGTGCCAGGTGACGGTCTGGTACTCGATCGGGTCCTGTTGGAGGCTGATCCCCGGCAGGCCCGCCTGATTGAACGACGTGCTGTCGGTCCCGCCAAGCCGCCGGCTGTTGGTCGCCACGGCACCCACGACACCCAGATCGGCCAACGCCGCCAGCGCCTCCCGCAGCACGGTCCCCGCGGCCGGCGGCCCGAACACGCGCGCGCCGCGCAGCCGCCCGGTGCCCGAGTCCACGTTCAGATAACCGTTGAACTTCGCGAATTCCGGCTTCGGGCTCTCGAACGAGCCGAAGTGCTGCTCGACGTACGCCTGCGATCCGAGCAGCCCCTGCTCCTCGGCCGCCCACAGCGCCACGCGGATCGTGCGCCGCGGCCTCACGCCAATCGACTGCAGGATGCGCGCCGCCTCCATCATGATCGTCACGCCCGTCGCATCGTCGGTGGCGCCGGTCCCGCCGTGCCACGAGTCGAGGTGCCCGCCGAGCATCACGACCTCGTCCCTCTTGTCGGTGCCCGGAATCTCGGCCACCACGTTGTACGACGTCTTCCCCTCGGGGTAGACCTGGTTGACGATGGTGAACTCGAGGGTGACCGGCGCGCCGTCAGCCAGGACGCGCGCGATGCGGCCGTAGTCCTCGCTGCGCAGCACGACGGTCGGCACCGCCTTGGCGACGTCGTAGGTGCGGTTGCCGAAGGCGCGGATCTGACCGTGCGGACGGTTGGCGTCGTTGACGCGCACGAGCGCGCCGTTGGCCACGAGGAATTGATCGATCTGCTCGTTGATCTGGTTGGCGGTGAGCACGCCGGCCGGCGGCGTGGGCGCCTGCGGCGGCCCCATCTGCGGTTGCGCCGGGTTGTCGGGATCGAAAGCGGCCCTGAGCTCGGTGTCCTCACGGCGCAGGTACGGCGGGTTGAAGACGGGCGCAACGACCTGGTGCTTGCCGACCAGCACGATCTTGCCCTTGACCTTGGCCTTGATCGTCTCCAGGTACGCCGTCAGCTGCTCCTTGGTGGGCCTCGGCGGCGGCTCGATCAGCACGGCCTGCCCGGCCGCCGTTCCGTTCGTGCCCGGCGTCCAGGCGACGACGCGGCAGGAGAGCGAGTCCTTGTACGGCGAGGTCACGTAGGCGGCGACCTTCTCGTTCAGCCAGCCCGGATACTTGAAGTCCCACGGTTCCAGATGGCCGTTCTGCAGGCCCCACGACTGCATCTGCTTCATCGCCCATTCGGCCGCCGCCTTGAAATTGGGCGACCCGGTCAGCCGCGGTCCGTACACGTCCGTCAGGTAGTGCATCGTCCGCATGACCTGCGAGTGGTCGGTCGCCTCCTTGCGGATCTTCCAGTAGGTCTCGGTGTCGGTCCTCTCGACCGCCAGGACGAGGACGGGGAGGACGAGGGCGAGCACGATCGCGCTGACTGACAGCTTCCTCAGCATGCGACGCTCCAGTGGGGGCCAGAGTGCAGGGTCCGGGGGCACACGGACGGGTGACGCGAGGGTCAACGGAGAACGCCGAAGGCAGAACGTCGAACGCAGAACGCCGAACGTCGAACGGCGAACGCCGAATGGAGAACGCAGAACGGCGAACGCAGAACGGCGAATGTAGAACGTCGGAGGCCCGGTGCCTGCGCGAAGGCACGAGCCCCGGAACCGGCAGATCTTATACGAGCCTGCCGCGCAGCGGAAGCAGGAGAACGACACTGTATACCGCGCTATGCAGTAGACATCCGACGACTACGGTGCTAGACGGGCACCAGCGTCAGACCTGTCGAAACCGGCTTCCGCAGGCAGGCCACCATGGCAGCCCTCGCTGGTCGGGTCGTTGTCCTCTGTCTGTCCCGCCTGACATTCTTCAGCTCGATTGGCACGCGCCTTCTCTTCGGCTTGGCGCTCACGTGCGTGGCAGCGTGCACTGCGCCACCCCCTCGTACGCCGGCGGCACAGCCGCCTGGAGGGCAGCCGGACCCATCCCCGAGCGAGCCTTCGGCCGACCTCCCCCGTCTCTCCGCGTGGCTGGTCGCACCCTCGCGGCAGGCGGTCGCGCGGTTCGAGCACCGTGCGGCGCCCGGTTCGCCGACCACCACTCCCGACCTGATCGTCGCCGGCAAGAGGGTCGACCCGCGCACGCACGGACCGGCCCTGCCGGCGCGCCAGACAACGGTCGTTCTTCTGTCCGTGCCCCGTGAAGCGGACACGGTCGATCGCCGCGTCCCGCTGCCTGGCGACGCCAGGCTCGGGTGGGCGCGGTTCAGCCCGGATGGCGCGTGGTTGGCGCTGGCGCTCGCGCGCATGGACTCGACCGAGCTGTGAACGATCGAGGTGGCAACCGGCAGGTGCGCGCGCGTGAACGGCGTGGCGCTGAACGCGACATGGGGTGAGCCGTGCGATTGGCGCGACGCCGAGGTGCTGGTCTGCCGGCTTCTGCCAGGGGGTGTTGCCGGGGAAGCGGGTCGCGCCGGCGCCCCCCTCCCGGCAGAGGACGCGCCAGGACGGGAGCGGAGCGGGAGGGAAAGCGGCGCGCTGGGTGAGGAAGCGCTGTTCGAGCAGCACTTCGCGTCGCAGCTCGAGTTCGTGAACGTCACCACCCGGCTCTTCCTGAGTCGGGGGCGCTGGGCTATCCTTCTCTCATGCGGCATGCTAGGGCCATCGTCGCCGCTCTCGGGGTTGCGTTCCTGCTCGGGTGCAGCGTCAGCTCGTCGAAATCGCCAAGCTCCCCCTCCTCGACGGTCACCTCGCTTCAGGTACTCGGCACGTCGTCGCTGACCGTGACCAACCCGAGCAGTCAGCTGAGCGCGATGGCTACCTTCGGCGACAAGAGCGTGCTCAACGCGACGGCGCAGGCGGCATGGCAGTCGTCGGACCCGTCGGTGGCCGGCGTCTCGCCGAGCGGACTGGTGACCGCGGTGTCGGCGGGCAGCGCCGAGATCCGCGCGAGCTACCAGGGGGCGTCCGGATCGCTCCAGGCCACGGCTGCCAATCTCCGGCCGGCCGAGGGCACATGGGCGACGAGCGGGATGCACTCCACCGATCGCCGTCGCCGGGACGGTGACGCTGACGCGGCAGTAGTCATCCAGACCTGTAACGCAAAACGCCAAACGTAGACACGGAACGGGCGCCACGACCGGGACTGCGGCGGGGAACCCGTCTGACGGCGCGCAGCCGTGTTTCCGTCTTGGGCGTCTCGTTTGTCGTTACACGCGTGGGTCCCCCGCCTGCATCTGTGCCTGCCACCACCAGGCCAGCGCGATGAGCAGCAGGACCGCGATCGCCGCGCCCGGCAGCGCTCCGGGATGCGCGCGGACGACCCCCTCGCGGATCATCGAGAGGACGGCGAGGGTGCCCGCGGCGAGCGGGAGCAGCGTCAGATCCACCCGCAACGCGGCCAGATAGACGACGAGCAGCACGCCTCCTTCCGCCAGCGCCGCCAGCCCCCACCGCGCGAGCCCGTCCTGGCCCCCGGGGGACGTCAGCACGATCGGCGAGAGGACGAGGAGCGCGCCAGCCAGCCAGTGCCGGCGCGTCCACGCCTGGGTGAACCGGTCCATGCCGACAAGGAGCACCATCAGCACGACCGTGCGCATGAGGTAGCCGGCCAGCGGCTGCAGGGCCGTGGCGGCGACCGGCACATACGACGCCGCTGCGCCAAGCGGAGGCCACTCGGGTGGCCCCGCCGATCGCAGCCAGGCTCCGAACGCGAGGACACCGGCTGCGAGCGCGGCAACAGCCACGACGGCGAGCGTGCGCATCCCCGCCGGCAGCGGTTGACGCCGCCAGCTCCATCGATCAGCGCCTCCGGCAAGGAGCGCCACCAGTGCCGAGCTGATGAGCAGTCCGACGACCGCGATGCCGGCAACCATCAGAATCTGGAGGCCGAGCGGCTCCGCCGTCGAGAAGAGGGCGGGTACTGCCGCCCAGCCATTCGCCGCCTCGACCGCGTGAATGAGGACGAGGATCGCGAGCAGCTTCAGAAACAGTTGGGTCGAAAAGCGCTTCCTGGTCCAGGAGATCAGCGCCGCGACCGCGCCTGCCAGCATGATGCTGCTGACAAAGAGCCCGGACACCGCTCGCATGATCGCGCGCGGGATCTGCCGGTTCCGCTCGGCGCGCTCGAAAGCCTCGGCGACGTGCACGGATCGATAGGCGTCGGCCACCTCGTCTCCGGTGATGGTCACCGCGACGCGGAGGTCGCCCTGCGGCAGCTTCCAGGTGTCCTTGTCCACGAAGGTGAAGGTCCAGTCGGTCCGCGTGGGGCGCTTCGAGGGTACGGCCGACTCCTCCCTGAGCCGCGCCGGGTCGAGGCCGAACTGCCTTTTCACCGTCGCCTGCGCCAGCTCGCGCGCGGCGGCCTCCTGGAGCGCCGCCCCCGGGCGCGCCTCGGGCAGCGTGTGGCGGACCCGCACGACCGATCCGCTCCCCGAAATCCAGACGTTCCATTCCTCCGCGCGCTCGGCGACGTTCCCCTCGAACGTCATGATGCGCACGTTCCATCTCGGCTCGTCCAGGTAGGTGCCGAGGAGCGCACGGTACGCGCTTTCACCCGCCGTCCTCCACACGAACACATGCGCCAGATCGGGAACGTTGTCCACCGATGCGACGACGTGCCAGCGCTCACCCACATGAACGCCGTGCCGTTCGACCGTCTCACGAGCTGCTCGCACTGCCGTCTCGCGGCCGACGGTGAGCGGAGGCACCGGATCGCGAAAGGATCCGAAGGCGAGCCAGGCGGCGAGGCCGGCAAGGCCCGCGACGATGAGCACCGCGACACTCGCACGCGTCATGGCGGTCGCTGCCGTCCGCCGGCTCTCCGTGGATGCCGTTTCGCCTTCCGCTGCCGGCGGCTGCCACGCGCTGTTGCGGTACGCTGCGGTCAGCTCCTGCCATCGCCCGGCTTGCAGCCGGCGTCCGAGCACCACCCACAAGGGCGCCAGGCCGATGGCCACGACCATGAAGCGATTCACCCAGATCCCGGGCGCCGTCACGACGAAGAGCGGAAGCGCGAACCAGACCAGGTCGTACGTGAAGTGCAGGACGATGCCGGGCAGCAGACCCCAGCGAAGGTAGACGGCGGCGAACAGGAAGGAGGGGAGGACGAGCTCGACCATCCGGGCGTACGCCGGCTGGTTCGGATAGGGCGCGTGGCCCGCGCCGAACACGACCGCCTGGACGACGAAGGCGATGCCGACGAGCAGGCGGCGATGACCGATCCGGTCGCCAACGAGCGCGGCGCCGGCCAGCGGGACGGCTCGGAACAGCGACTCTTCCCAGAAGCCGGCCTGGAACGATGGGGCGGCCGCCGAGAACCATGGGAGATAGGCGGCGAGCACGTTTGGATGGAACAGGGGCTCGGAAGGCGACCACCAGTGGAGGACGCGCGTCGCGACGAAGTAGAGGAGCACCTCGTAGCCGAAGAAGAGCCCGACGAGCAGATAGCCGGCGACTGTGCTCCCAACGATCGGCGTGGAGCTGGCGGCGTCGCGCGACCAGACGCGCCAGAGCTGCGGATGATGCGGGAACGCGCGGCGTGACAGGCTCTCGGCAGCCATGAACGACAGGCCGAAGAACAGCGTCATCCCGACGAGGGCGAGCGCGGTCAGCGCGAGGCGCTCGCCGACGTAGCTCGACAGCGGGATGGCCGTGTCGTAGGTCATCCATGCGAGCGGCCATTCGTTGAAGACGACCAGCGCCTGCAGCAGCGCGACGAAAGCCGCCCAGGCGAGCGGCTGCCGCCAGAGCACGTACCGCTGCCGGAGCAGGAAGAAGATGCCGATGACACCCCCGCCGATGACGTAGAGCACCAGCATGGCCACCGAGGAGCCGAAGCCGATCGCCATGTTGGCCGCCCGCATCTCCTCGTATCGGCGCGAGAACGCTTCAGGGACCTTGACGAAGTGGATCAGGGCGGTCGGCCGATCGCCGGAGACGACGAGGCGAAGGCGATAGCGGCCTTCCCCGATCTGCTGGTTGCTCCGTTCGTAGACGAAGGTGTGATCGAGACGTCCCGCGGGACCCGGGCGCTGCTGCTGCGACTGCTCGATCAGGCGGTACGCGGCGAGGTCCACGTGCCATCGGGCCGCCGTCCGCTCGGCAATCGTCCGGGCCGCGTCGGCCGGGATCCGCGCGCCGGGCGCCAGCTCCGCCAGTTTCTCGACGAAGCCGTAGGGGCGGCCGTCGGGCGTGAACCGGACGAGTGTCTCGTTGGGTTCGCCCGGTGTGAAGTGACGCACCTGCCACGTGTAGGGCGCGTAGAAGTCCCCTTTGAGCATCCGCGCAAAGGCCGCTTTGCCGCCGGCCTCGAGCTCGACAAAGGTCTGGACCTCTTCATCCAGCCCGAAGGAGGCGGCCTCCCGATACCCGGCCGGGCCGAGGTGTTCGGCTTGGGCCACCTCCCGCGCAGCCCTCAGCGCCGCCTGGCGATCCATACGGATGTCGAGCGAGACGATCGGGAAGGCGACGGGAAAGTACCGCGCCGCAAGAACGGCCGCCACGAGCGATGCGGCCGCGAACAGGATCCAGAAGAGAGGTTTGCGTAGCATCGGGCCGATTCTGGCACCACCCGCCACCTCGTTCAACCGGCACGGCGTCGGTCTTACACACGAGAACTGGTTTCATAACCCAAGCAGGTGGCCGCGAACCCTCCGCGGCGCACGCCACGCGTGGCGTGCGCAATCGACTTGGCCGTCGCTGGCACACGCTCGCCCAAGTCGAGCGCGGAGCCTCCCCCATAGCGCGCGCAGGGCCGTCAGCCGTGATCATGTCTTTCGGCCCGAGCACGCGTGGGCTGTTCGCGGACAGGCCCCGGACCGCGGGAGATCGGTTATGAAACCAGTTGCAGTTCGAGGAGCCGGCCGGGACAATCTCCCTGCCCACTGCCATCTGCCTTCCGGATTCTGAATTCTGGATTCTCTCTGGCCAAGCCGCCGCATATAATCGGGTCGCCTGTCGGTGGTATTGTGCGGCGGGCGGTAGACAGGCGTAGCGCCATCGATCGCACCTTCAGGTGTGGCGTGCGGTGGGCGCATTCTCCGAATCTGCGTGCCTCCGTGGCGCCGTGTGAAGAGGACGCAATGGACATCTCACGCGAGTTGCATTCGGCGTCGTTGATTGCCGTGCGCGATTGCATGGGGGTGCAGGCTGGCGAGCACGTGCTCGTCGTGACCGACGAGCCGCTCAGGATGATCGGCTATGCGTTGCGCGGCGCGGCGCGCGAGCTGACCACCGAGGTGACGCTGGTCGAGATCGTGCCGCGCCGGACCAACGGCGAGGAGCCTCCACCCGAGGTCGCCGAGCTGATGAAGCTGGTGGACGTGGTGCTCTGTCCGACGTCCAAATCGCTCACGCACACCGATGCCAGGCGTGGCGCCAGCGCCAAGGGCGTGCGTGTCGCCACCCTGCCCGGCGTCACCGATGACGTGATGGTGCGGTGCATGAACGCCGACTATCACGCGATCGCCCGGCGCACGTTGGCGATCTGCGAACTGCTGGAGAAGACGCGCATCATCCGCGTCCAGGCCCCCGCCGGCACCGATATCGTCCTCCCGGTCGCGGGGCGGCAGGCGCACGCGAGCTCAGGGCTGTTCCGGGAGAAAGGGCAGTGGGGCAACCTGCCGACCGGCGAAGCGTACCTGGCGCCGCTCGAGGGGCAGTCGAACGGCGTCGTCGTGGTGGACGGCTCGATGGCTGGCGTCGGGATGGTGTCCGGGCCGATCCGGATCGTCGTGAAGGATGGCTACGCGGCCGACGTGAGCGGCGGTGTCGATGCGACGCGGCTCGTGGAGCTGTTCGAACCCCACGGGAAGGACGCGCGGAACGTCGCCGAGTTCGGCATCGGCACCAACGACCGGGCGACCCTCACCGGGGTCATCCTCGAGGACGAGAAGGTGATGGGCACGATCCACATCGCCTTCGGCGACAACAAGTCGATGGGCGGCACGGTCCGCGTCGCCAGCCACCTGGATGGCCTCATCACGCAGCCGACCGTCTGGTTCGACGATCGAAAGGTGATGGAAGGGGGACGGCTGCTGACCTGAGACAGATGGCAGACGGCAGACCACCATTTGCCGTCTCCGTACCTACTGGCTACTGACTACCGGCTACTGACTACTTCCTCTTCGGTACCCCCTTCGTCTGCGCCGGTTTCTCGACGAGCTTGACCATCCCCATCTTCTCCTGCGCCTGCAGGAAGGCCATCAGGTCGCCGAGCGGCAGCGGCTCGAACTCGCCCGACAGGAAGTCCCGGATCTCGAGCACTGTCTTGTTCTTTCCCGCCAGGATGGCCAGTTCCGCCGTCATGTGCTGTGGCACCTTCGCCATCGCCTGCTGCACGGGTTTCCGTTCGGACTCCGGAAGTTTCTCGATTGCCTGCTGCATCCGCCCGAAGCCCCCGAAGCCCGCGGTGCCCGGTGCGCGCTCGACAGCCGTCCGCGACGCCTTCTGCTCGGCCTCGGTCATCGCCGGCTCGGCCGCCGGCACCTTGCGCTGGTCGGCCTGCAGCCGGTAGTACGCCTTCACCTCGTTCTGCAGCGCGGCCGCTCGCTGGTCGATCAGGCTCTCGAACGGCGCGAGCCGTTTTTCCGCCTCGGCCGGCGACGGGAAGAGCACGGCCGAGGTGCGCAAGGCCGCCTTCTCGATGTCGGTCTGGTGCCGCACGGCGTTCCGCGCCTCCTTGAATGCGTCCGCGAGGCCGCCGGGATCGGCGAGGTCGGCCAGATAGGCCAGGCCCTTCCGCTCGGCGCTCCCGATCCGCTCGGTGCCCCGCGCGAGCACCTCGGCGGCCACACGCGCGGCCATCGTGTCGTCGGCCGACGCCAGCACCGTGAGCGCGCCGAGGCCGACCACAGCCGCCCGCTTGAGCTGTGTCGAGTCGAGCTTGTCCGGCGTGTCGTGCGACGAGTGGTAATAGGGATCGGGCCAGGTGATGAACATGAGCGACGGGATGCCGTGGTTCATGTACACCACGTGATCACTCGCCCCGTAGTGCTTGTCGACCAGCACGTAGAACGGGTCGCGGCTGCCGTTTTCCGAGACGACCGGCAGGGTGAAGGTGTAACCGAGGGTGCGGTAGCGCACGCGCTCGCGGTTCAGGTTCGCCACGAACTCGAGCACGCTCTGGCCGACGTCGTTGAGGAACGAGGGGAAGGTGTCGGGCGTGCGGTGCATGACCCAGAAGCTGCTGTTGGTGGCGAGGCGCAAGCCTTCCATGTCGAAGTTCAGATCGGCGATCAGGCGCTCGCTGACATCCTCGTGCCTGGTCAGCCAGGCCTCGGTGCCGCTGATCTCGGGGACCCAGAGGAAGTGGATGGTCCGCTTCGGACGCGGCAGCTTGCCGTCCGCCACCAGCCGCAGGAGCACGCGCCCCATCTCCAGCGTCATCGCGCATCCGGAGTCGTCGTCGTTCGCCCCCTGCTTGATGTAGCCCTCGTAGAGGTGCGCCGAGACGGCCACCTCCTCGGTCGAGCTGCCGTCGCCGGGGATGATCGCGTGCACGATCTCCATCCGGTTGGGGAACGTCTCGGACTTGACGATCGACCGCAGCGTCACGTTCTCGCCGCGTCCCAGGCGCCCGGCCAGGTCGCGCCCGACCCTCGGCGACACCGACCAGCCGAACCCGGTCGTCTTTCCCTCGGGCGCCGCCTGGATGCTCTGCGAGCCGATCTCGTCGATGTCGGCCTCGGGGTGGATCGGGTTGTAGCTGACGACGCCGGCCGCGCCGCGGTCGAAGACCGCCAGGCGCTGCAACGTGCTGGCCGACGCCGACCCGAGCACGATCTTGCCCTTCACGTCTTTTCCGGCGTAGTCGTCCGCACGTGCGCCCGTCCCGACATCGACCAGATCTGCCGTGACGTCGCCCAGCTCACTGCCCGACACGACGGACACGGCGACATCGTGGACGTCGTAGAGCTTCACCGGGTCGGGCGAGGTGACCCAGAGCTCGGCCTGCGACGCGTACCAGGTCCGGCCGCTCTGAGGTACCGACTCGATCTCGACGTTGCTGAAGCCGTAGTCGCGGGCGAACTGCGCCATGACCTGGCTCTCGCGGAAGTGCCCTTCGAACTCGGCGCGCGACCGGACGCGCGGATATGGCACCATCTCGAGCACGTGCTGCAGCGCGCGTTCGCCGGAGGTTTCGTTGATGATCGCCCGCATCGCGGACCAATTGAGCAGCGTGCGGTCTTCGCGTTCCTGCGCGCGGTACCCAGCCGACGCCAGCAGCACGACGACCGCCGTCCAACACGCCAGTCTCTTCATGAATGTCTCCTGCGAGAGTGCCGGGGCGGCAAGAGCCTATCAGAATCCAGAACTCAGAATCCAGACATGCTCTCCTGTGTACAATATGCCACTCCTCTTTGAGGGTGCTCATGATGGCTGACAGTCTCTGGGTCGAGCAGTTTCCCGGCGCGATCACCGTCGTCGATTGGAGCGGCGTCATCCTCGCGATGAACGACCGGGCGGCGGCGACGTTCGCGGACGACGGCGGCCGTGCCCTGGTTGGAAAGAGCATCTTCGACTGCCATCCCGAACCGGCTCGCAGCAAGCTGCGGGAGGTCCTCGAGTCGAGGCGGTCGAACGTGTACACGATCGAGAAGCGCGGCGTCCGGAAACTGATCTACCAGGCGCCGTGGTATCGCCACGGGCAGTACGCGGGCCTCGTCGAGCTCTCGCTGGAGATTCCCGAGCAGGTGCCCCACTTCGTGCGTGACTGAGTCGCCGCGAGCGGTGTCGATGTGTCGACTGGGTTTGCTAGCCTGCCACGATGTGGGGCGACCCTTCAGGGTTGCCGAGACCCGCCGGCCGGCAAGGCTCGAAGCCTCGCACTGCAGGACGGCGGGCGTTCCTGAGCATGTCGAGGGGCATGCAGTCATTCCTGAGAGGCTGACGATGCGACGACTCGTGCTCTGCTCGATCGTGCTCTTGTGTCTGACGCTGCTCGCCACGGCCGCGCGCGCGCAGGCCCGACGTCCATCGAAGCCCGCCCCGCCTCCGCCTGCGGCGGCCGCGAGCGTGCAGAAGGCGGTCTCGCTTCCCGAGATGGAGAAGACGCTGAAGGCTATCAATCTCGACCGCACGTCCGGCCGGGAGGGCGAGCGGAAGGCGGCCGCGTTCCTCGAGCAGAAGTTGCGCGAGTACGGCGTCAAGTACGCGCGTCACGACGTGCGGGCGCTTCTGAGCTGGCCCGGGCGTGCCGAGCTGACGCTGTTCGCCGGCAGCGAAGTGTCCCTGAAGGCGTCGGCGCCGGCGTTCGGCGTGCCCACGCCTCCTGGCGGCCTCACCGCCGAGATCGTCGTGGTTCCACCACCAGCCGACGGCAGCGAGTGGGCGGTGCCGTCCCAGGAGCTGCGCAGCAAGATCCTGGTGATCTCGGGCATGCTCACGCCCCAGTCGGTGCTGCGGGCGCAGGACGCCGGTGCGGCGGGCCTCATCCACGTCAACGAAACCGACGTGCTGCACGAGATGAGCGCGACCTCCATCTGGGGCACGCCGACGACGGGCACCGCGGGCCGGATGCCGAAGATCCCGGTCGTCTCGGTGGGCAAGGGCAGCGGCGATCAGTTGCGATCGGCGTTCGGTCGCGGGCCGGTGGCGGTGAAGATGGTGACCGAGGTCGAGAAAGCCTGGGCGACGCTGCCGCTGATCGTCGCCGAGGTGCCGGGCGCCTCCTCCGACTTCGTGCTGGTCGCCTCACACCTCGACGCCTGGTACGAGGGCATGACCGACAGCGGCGCACCGTCGGCCGCGGTGCTGGAGATGGCGCGCGTGCTGCAGGCGCAGCGCGCGAGGCTGCGGCGCGGCGTGCGGTTCGCCTGGTGGCCCGGCCACGCGCAGGGGAGTTTCGCCGGGTCGACGTGGTACGCGGATCGATTCTGGATGGATCTCGACCGGCACTGCGTCGCGTACACGAATCTCGAGGGCATTGGACGGCGAGGATCGCGCCTGGATGGCATCGTTGCGGGTGGCTGGCCGGGACTCGTCGAGTACAGCCGGCAGTACGTGCGCGCGCTTGGCGGAAAGGTGTCCGCGGCCGGTACCGATCCCCGCGCCCTCAGGCCGCCAAGGGACGGCGACTCGGCGTTCCACGGGATCGGCATTCCGGAGTTCTCGGTTGGCCTTCAGGGGCCCAGCCGGCCGCAGGCCGACGTCGAGCCGACCGGCCACCTGAAGTACTGGCACACGAAAGACGACAAGCTGGACAAAGTCGACCTGAGGGTGCTCGATCTCGACACGCGCTACCGGGTAGCGCAGGTGTACGACCTCGCGACAGCGGTCGTGCTGCCGCACCGGATCGCGCCCATCGCCGCCGCCTATGCGCGCGCGATCGACGAGCTGGCGTCTACCGCCGGCGCGCGCTTCGACCTTGCCTCGACCCGCACGGCGGCGGCCGCGCTGACGGCGGCGGCCGGAAAGCTCGACGCGGTGCCCCATCCAAGCAGGCCGGAAGCCGCCGCCGCGCTCAACGCGCTGCTCGTCCGGGTGACCCATCGCCTGAACTCGGCGCTGTACACCAGGGCCGGCCGGTTCGACCAGGATCCGGTCTCCTCGCTTGCGATCCTGCCGCTGGTCGCACGGGTGCGCGAGCTCGCGACGCTGGACCCGGGGTCCGACACGTTCGGGTACCTCGAGACCGAGCTCGTTCGCGGCCGCAACGTCGTCGAGGCGGCCTTACGGGACTCGACCGAGGAGATCCAGGCGTACTTGGCGCGGTAGCGCCTACAAGCTCGCAGGTCCTTGGTCCTTAGTTGTTCGTTCCTAGTGCGGTTCTTCGTGCTCGGTGCCTGGTGCGCACCAAGACGAAGGACCAGGAACTAAGGACGCGGTGTGAAAGCAGCGAGGTTTTCGATCCCCACCATCGCCTCGAGCCTGGCGACCTCGCCCACCATCGACTCGAAGCCGTTCTTGCCGAACAGCTGCTGCTCGCGGTCCTCGAACTCGTCGCCCAGCGCGTCGAACTCCTTCGCCGAGACGAGGTGGTGGAGGGCCGGGAAGAGCACCGTGTCCTCGCGCGACTTGTGCGGGCGATACATGCGGACGAACTGACGCATCGGCTCGACCAGTTGGTTGCGGCCGGCCGGCGTCTGCAGGCTGGCCAGGGTTGCCAGCCGCTCGATCTCGCTCGTCAGCCGCCGTCCGGCCTGGTGTTGCTGCCGGAGAACGGTGACCAGATCCACCAGTTGCCGCGCCTTCTCGAATCGCGGGAACAAGTAGTCCTCTTCGAGCTTCTCGTGGTAGTCCTCGACGAAGCGGCGGATGAGCGCGGCGGTTCCGGCGACCGCCGGCGCGGGCGCGTCCTTGCCGCTTTCCAGGCGCGACCGGACCTCGTCGTAGATGAGCAGTGCGCGCGCGAGCAGACCATGCTCGCGCATCAGGTCCTCGGTGGGGGAGACTTCGGACTCGCCAGTCTCCTGCCCGCCTGAGGGCTTCTGGCCCGCAGTCAGCGAGGCGGAGCCACCCGCCATCAGGCCGCCGCCCAGCCATGAGGTGTTCTCGAGAAACCGACGCCGGCTCACGACGGATCTCGGCATTTGCTTGCGCCTCCTGTACCGTCGATAGTCGCCGGTCGAGCCTCCATCGTCAAGCAGCAACTGCACGATCTGTCCGGTCAACTGTCAACTGTCAACTGTCAACTGTCAACTGCGTACAGCTTGGTGTTAAGCTGCCGTCGCTCGATTTCCGGGAGGAGACTGCATGCCTGGCAGGGGACTACGGCGGATGTCGATGTTCGCCTGCTGCCTGGTGATTGTCACCGCAGCGGCGGCGATGAAAGGGGTCGCGCAGGCGCCCAGGGCGGGCCTGCAGGCGAAGCCCACCTTCGCGGAGCCGGCGATCTCACCCGACGGCTCCGAGATCGCGTTCGTGTCGGGTGGGGACATCTGGATCGTTCCGGCCGCGGGAGGCGCCGCGCACCTGCTCGTGTCGCACCCGGCGACCGAGTCGCGTCCGATCTACTCGCCTGACGGAAAGCGCCTGGCGTTCGTCTCGACCCGCACCGGCAACGGCGACATCTACGTGCTCACCATCGACACTGCCGATCTGAAACGTCTGACGTTCGACGACGCCGAGGAGCAGCTCGACGGATGGTCGAAGGACGGCCGCTGGATCTACTTCTCGTCTGCGGGCCGAGACATCGCGGGCATGACCGACATCTACCGAGTGTCCTCCGAGGGCGGCACGCCGATGCCGGTCAGCGCCGACCGCTACGTGGCCGAGTTCTTCTCGGCTCCCTCACCGGACGGGACCATGCTGGCGATCACCGCACGCGGCATGGGCGGCCGGCAGTGGTGGCGCAAGGGTCACAGCCACATCGACGAGGCGGAGATCTGGATCCGGTGCGAGGCGGCGCCTGCGACCTACGAGCGAGTCACAGAGGGCAGCGCCAAGGAGATGTGGCCGATGTGGGCGCCCGACAGCAGGACGCTCTTCTACGTCTCGGACCGCGGCGGCGCTGAGAACGTGTGGACGCGCGCCATCATCGGCCAGCCGCGCCAGGTGACAGCGTTCAAGGACAGGCGGGTCTTGTGGCCGACGATCTCGGCCGACGGGCGCACGATCGTCTTCGAGCGCGATTTCCAGATCTGGAAGCTGGACGCCGCGAGCGGCCGCGCGGCGGCTGTTCCGATCACCAGGCGGGGCGTGCCAGCCGGGCCGGCGGTCGACCATCTGACGCTGACGAGCCAGATCCAGGAGCTGGCGCTCTCGCCCGACGGCAAGAAGGTGGCGTTCATCGTCCACGGAGAGGTGTTTGCCGCATCGGCCAAGGACGGCGGCGACGCGGCCCGGGTCACCGGCACGCCGGCGAACGAATCCCAGCTCGCCTGGGCCCCGGACAGCCGGCGCCTCGCCTACGCATCTGATCGCGACGGCGTCACGCACCTCTTCTTCTACGACTTCAAGTCGAACGGCGAAACCCAGCTCACGCGCGACGCGAGCGACGACGCCTGGCCGAGCGTCTCACCGGATGGAAAGCTCCTCGCCTTCGAGCGCAACCAGCGCGAACTCGGCGTGATCGATCTCGACTCGAAGCAGGAGCGGGTCGTCGCCAAAGGGTACCTGACCGATCGGCTGAGCGGCGGGCGGCCGATCGCCTGGTCGCCCGACAGCACGTGGATCGCGTTCCTCTCGGTGACGGGCAAGGGCTTCAGGAACGTGTCGGTGGTGCAGGCCAGCGGAGGCGAGGCCCGGCCGGTCAGCTTCCTGGCCAACGGGTTCGGCGCGTCGATCTCCTGGAGCCCCGACGGCACCTTCATCCTGTTCAACACCGGCCAGCGCACCGAGATGGGGCAGCTCGCCCGCATCGATCTGATCCTGCGCACGCCGAAGTTCCGCGAGGACCCGTTCCGAGACCTGTTCCAGGAGGAAACGCCGCAGCCGGAGCGCCCGGCGCCGCCGCCCGAGAAGCCCGGTGAGAAGCCGGCGCCGAAGCCCGGCATGAAGGCCGCGCCCGCGGCGGAGGCCAAAAGCGAGGCGCAGAAGGCCACCGGCGAGGAAGCGAAGAAGCCGGCGGCCAAGCCGGTCGAGATCGTGTTCGAGAACATCCGGCAGCGGCTCAACCTCGTGCCGGTCGGCGTCGATGTCGGCGAGCAGGTGATCAGCCCTGACGGCAAGTGGACCGTGATGACCGCGGCCGCGGCGGGCCAGGAGAACCTCTACGTCTACTCGCTGGACGAGCTGGCGAGGGAACGCCCGGTCGCGCGGCAGCTCACCTCGACGCCGGGCGCGAAGGCGGACGTCCAGTTCAGCCCCGACAGCAAGGACGTCTACTACCTGGACGACGGGCGCATCCAGACCGTGTCGCTCGAGCGCCGCGAGCCGAAGCCGGTCGGTGTGACGGCCGAGCTGGACGTCGACTTCACGAAGGAGAAGCTGGAGGTCTTTCACCAGGCGTGGACCTATCTCCGGGACGAGTTCTTCGACGCGAAGTTCAACGGGGTGGACTGGGACGCGGTCGGCGCCACCTACGCGCCGCACATCGCCGGCGCGCGCACGACTGACGAGGTGCGCCGGCTGATCTCGCTGATGGTCGGTGAGCTCAACGCCTCGCACCTTGGCATCTCTGCGCCGTCCGGATCCACGACGACGTCTTCCGGCCGGCTGGGGTTGCGGTTCGACCGGGCGGAATACGAGAGCGCCGGCAGGCTGCGCGTGACCGAGGTGGTTCCGCTCGGTCCCTGCGCCGTCACGCGCGCGATCAAGGCCGGCGACTACCTGGTGGCCGTGGACGGCACGGCAATCGGAACGCACACCAACCTGGACGAGCTCCTCGATCACACGATCGGCAGGCGGGTCGCGCTGACGATTGCCGCCTCGTCCGACGGCAAGGAGCGGCGCGAGGTGGCCGTGCGGCCGGTCAACCAGGCGACCGAGAAGGGGTTGATCTACCGCGAATGGGTCGAGGCGAACCGCGCGTATGTCACGAAGGCCAGCGGGGGACGGCTGGGCTACGTCCACATGATCGACATGAGCGCCCAGTCGCTGGCCCAGCTCTACGTCGACCTCGACGCCGAGAACCACGGGCGCGACGGCGTCGTCGTCGACATCCGGAACAACAACGGCGGGTTCGTCAACGTCTACGCCATCGACGTGCTCGCCCGGCGTCCGTACTTGACGATGACGCAGCGCGGCCTGCCCCCGACGCCGGCGCGGACGGTGCTCGGCCAGCGCGCGCTCGAGGCGCCGACGATCCTCGTCGTCAATCAGCATTCCCTGTCGGACGCCGAGGATTTCACCGAGGGGTACCGCGCCCTCCAGCTCGGTAAGGTGGTGGGCGAGCCAACGGCGGGATGGATCATCTACACGTGGAGCGCCAGGCTGATCGACGGATCGAATCTCCGGCTCCCGCGCACGCGGATCACCTCGAGCGACGGGAGAGACATGGAAATGCACCCTCGTCCGGTGGATGTCCCGGTGACGCGGCCGATCGGCGAAAGCTACACGGGGAGGGACAGCCAGCTCGACACCGCCGTCGCCGAGCTCCTGAAGCAGGTCGGAACGCGGACGAGCACCCGGTAAGGACAACTGCTGGCCGGCGTGTCGTGCACGAGCGGTTCTGCGCGGACAGGATCATGCCGATCTACGAGGCGTACTAGCGCGAGGTGATCGATTCTGGCTGATGAACCGAGGGCCCCCTACCAGACGCGGCACTGATGCCGATTGACCATTGCCGATCCCACCTTGCAGCCGAACGCCTTCTGGAACTCCGGCATGTTCGAGACGACGCCGTTGACGCGGTAGCGGCCCGGAGAGTGGGGGTCGGTCACCGCGAGCATGCGGGCGACCTCGTCGGTCCGGTTCTGGCACCAGATCTGTCCCCACGCCAGGAACAGGCGTTGCTCCGCGCTGAAGCCGTCGATTGGCGCCGGCCTCTTGCCGCCCAGCGTCTCGACGAGCGCCATGAGAGCAATCCGCACGCCGCCGTTGTCCGCTGTGTTCTCGCCGAGCGTGAGGTGCCCGTTCAGGTGGAGGTCGTCGACCGCCGTGAAGCGCGAGTACTCGTCGACCAGACACTCAGCGCGCTTCTGGAACTCCTCCGCGTCGGTCTCGGTCCACCAGTCGCGCAGGTTGCCCTTCGCGTCGAACTGCCGCCCCTCGTCGTCGAACCCGTGCGTCAGCTCGTGGCCGATCACCGCGCCGATGGCGCCGAAGTTCACCGCGTCGTCCATCGTGCGGTCGAAGAACGGCGGTTGCAGGATGCCGGCCGGGAAGTTGATGTCGTTCATCAACGGGTTGTAGTACGCGTCCACGGTCGGCGGCGTCATGTCCCACTCGCCACGCTCCACCGGCTTCCCGATCTTGTCGAGCTGACGGCAGAACTCGAAGGCGTTGGCCCGCTGGGAGTTGCCAAGGGCGTCTCCCCGGACGATCTCGAGTCTGCCGTAGTCGCGCCACGTGTCCGGGTACCCGATCTTGTTGGCGATGGCCTCCAGTTTCACCAGCGCCTGCTTCTTGGTGGCGGTGGTCATCCACCGCAGATCGCGGATATCGCGCTCGAGCGCTTTCTCGAGGGCGGCCACCATCTTGAGCGCGCGCGCCTTGCCGTCGGCGCCGAACGTGTCCTCGACGAACGGCTTGCCCAGCGCGAACCCGAGGTCGTTGTCGGTGTACTGCACGCAGCGCTTCCAGCGTGGGCGCAGTTCCTTGGTGCCGGTCAGCGTCCGCCCGTAGAATGCGAAGTTCTCGTCGATGAATCGCTTGGGTAGGATCGGCGCGCTCGCGTGCACCAGCTGCCAGCGGAGGTAGCTCTTCCACCTGGCGAGATCGACCGACTTCACCAGCTCGTCGGCCGCCTTGAAGAAGTCGGGCACGGTGACGTTCAGGCTTATGATCGGCGGCGCCTGCACGTCGACCAGGTACCTGTTCCAGTCGAGGGCCGGTGAGAGGGAGGCCAGCTCCCCCTTCGTCATCTTGTGGTACATGTTGGCGGGCTCGCGGCGCTGCACGCGGTCGAGCGAGCCTTTCGCCAGCGCCGTCTCGATGTCCATCACGGCCTGCGCGTCCTCGGCCGCCTGCTGCTCGCTTTCCCCGGTGAGCGCCAGCATGCGTCGCACGTGGGCGAGGTACTGGTTCCGCAGCTCGACCGATTTCGCGTCGTCTTTCAGGTAGTAGTCACGGTCGGGCAGGCCCAGCCCGCCCTGGTCGGCGACGGCGATCACCTGGGTGGCGTCCTTGAAGTCCTGCTCGGATCCGAACGTGAAGAGGGCGTTGGCGCCCAGGGAGTGGAGGCGTGCAAGCTCGTCGGGCAAGGCGCTCTTGTCGTGGAGCGCTCCGATCCGGTCGAGCTCCGCCTCGAGCGGATCGATGCCCTTCGCGTCGATCGCCGCCTCGTCCATGCACGAGGCGTAGTAGTCGCCGATCTTCTGCGTGTTCGCGTCACGCGCCGCCGGCGCGGCCGCCTTCTCGAGGATGCTGCGGAGCGTCATCTCGTTCCGCTCCTGCAGCTCGTCGAAGCGGCCCCAGCGCGCCTGGTCGGGCGGCACCGGGTTGCGCGCGACCCAGCCGCCACAGGCGAACTGATAGAAGTCGGTGCACGGGTTGGCGGCCCGGTCCATGGCGCTCACATCGAAGCCGGGGGTGGTGCGGGCTCGGGGCGGCTGCCCCTGGTCGAACCCGGCCACGCGCGGCGCCGCAACCGCGAGCGCGAACGACAACGGCAGGACGGTGAAGACGAACGTCTTGAGCAGGCGCATCGGGAGCCTCGTGTGTAGGGGTGACACTTTTCCCATTCTAGCCCGCCCCGCAGAACCGGATGGAGGCGTTGGCGTCATTGACCTCTCCACGGTTGCCTCGCTAAGCTAGGAAGCTCCCCGGTGCGGATTTGGCCGACGAAAAGGCAGGTTCTGGTGCCGTCCGCCCGCCAGAAGTCCCAATGACCGGTCGCCTCCTTCGCTGGGCGTTCGCCGCGCTTCTGGTCGCGGGCGCGAGCCGCTCGACGCTGCTCGCCGAGCCGGCGCCGCCCGACTATCGCACGTGGTTCCTCGCCGAAGGCGCGACCGGGTCGTTCTTCGACCTCTACATCCTCATCGCCAACCCAAACTCAACGCCGGCCGACATCAAGATCACGTACCTGCTGCCGCAGGGATCGACGGCACCGCTGCCTCAGACCTTCACGATCCCGGGGACCAGCCGGAAGACCGTGCACGTCAACGCGATTCCTGGCCTCGAGAACACCGCGGTCTCAGCCGTCGTCGACTGCACGAACGACCTGCCTATCGTCGTCGAGCGGACGATGCTCTGGCCCGGGGCGGGGAAGTGGCTGGCCGGCCACAACTCGGTCGGTGTCACCGCGGCCTCGACACACTGGTTCTTGGCGGAAGGGGCGGCCGGGTTTTTCGACGACTTCGTCCTGATTGCCAACCCGGACCCGGTACATGCCGCGGAAGTGAAGGTGCGGTTCCTGCTCGACCTCGGACGGTCGCCGGTCACCAAGACCTATACGATCCCGCCGGCGACGCGCTACAACATCTGGGTCAACAACGATTTTCCGCAGCTCACGGGCACGTCGTTCTCGACCGATGTCGAGTCGACCAACGGTATCGGTGTCGTCGTCGAGCGGGCGATGTACTGGGGCCAGAACTGGAAGGGCGGGCACGAGAGCGCCGGGATCGCGGCGCTGTCAAACGACTGGTACTTTGCCGAGGGCTTCACCGGCAGCAATCCGTCGATCGGGCAGTTCTCCACCTGGATCCTGCTTGCAAACCCGGACACGACGCAAACCGCGAACGTCCAGGCCACCTACTTCAGAGACGACGGCACGACTGTTCCGGCGAGCTACCAGGTCCCGCCGAGCGGCCGGCTGACGATCTACGCCAACGCGGTGACCGGCCTGCAGGACTCGGCCTTCTCCACGCACCTGCATAGTGACATCCCGATCGCGTCCGAGCGGGCGATGTACTGGGGCCCGGGGGGCACCTGGGTCGAAGGACACGACACCTCCGGCGTGACGGCGCCGTCCACGAAGTGGGGCTTCGCGGAGGGCACGAGCGAGAACGGCTTCGACACCTACATCCTGGTGAACAACCCCGACCCGTCGCCGATCACCGTCCACGCGACTTTCATGCTGGAGGACGGCACCGGCATCACGAAGGACTACAAGGTCCCGGCGCAGTCGCGCTTCAACATCGTTCCCGGGCAGTGGCCAGAGCTGTGGGGCCGCCGCTACGCGACGTTCCTCGAATCGACGTGTGCGGCACCCGGCCCTTGCCTGCCGTTCGTGGCCGAACGGGCTGTCTACTGGGGCGCCAGCTACTACGGCGGGCACAGCAGCGCGGGGGTGCCGTGGCCCGACGCAGCCGCGATCGGCGTTCCGCCCGTGGCGACCGGGCCGGCCGCGCCGACCGTCACCTCGATCACGCCGGCTTCCGGTCTGGCGCCTGGCGGCACGACCGTGACCATCACCGGCGCCAACTTCCTCACGGGCGCCACGGTGACAATCGGCGGCACGCAGGCGACCAGCGTGACGATCGCCCCGGGCAACTCGACGACCATCACGGCCGTGACCGGCCCGCATGCGGCAGGGAAGGTCGACGTCACAATCACGAACCGCGATGGCCAGACGGCGACGCTGGCGGCCTCATTTACCTACGTCACGCCCGTGCCCATTCTGAGCACGCCGAACATCCTCGGGTTCGGCGACAGCATCACCATGGGCGAGACAGCGTATCTGGCACTGCCACCTCCAGCCGGCCTGATTGGCATTCGAGTCACGACGCCGTACACGACGTACCTGCAGGAACAACTCCAGGCGCGATACACGGCGCAGACAATCACCGTGCAGAATGCGGGGGAGCCCGGCGAATGGGCGAGCGACGGTGCGTCGCGGCTGCCGGGGCTGTTGACACCTTCTCGAAACTTGGTGATCCTGCTCGAGGGAGTCAACGACATCAACGCTGGAATGAGCGTGTCCACTATCGCCAGCGCGCTGCAGACGATGGTGCAGACGGCCAAGGCGCAGGGGAAGAAGGTGATCCTCTGCACGCTGACGCCCACGGGGTACGAGAACGGGTTTCCCAAGTCCGACG
>Ga0315282_10001866_pt1 | contig 39335 bp, 33 predicted proteins | sample YL17G07_20_MG_FD_203693 | JGI IMG/M metagenome (GOLD analysis project Ga0315282, IMG submission 203693) | Sediment microbial communities from Yellowstone Lake, YNP, Wyoming, USA - YL17G07_20 | ecosystem: Environmental > Aquatic > Freshwater > Lake > Sediment | place: USA: Wyoming | collected... | reverse complement strand
ATGGTCGCGACCTGCCGCCAACAGAACCGCCGCGTCTTCCAGTTCTTCTGCAACGCCATCAATGCCCACTTCCGAAAAGAAACCGCCCCTTCTCTGTTATATTGATGCAGAGCCGTGAACGGTTACAGGTTGTCTACTGAGGCGGATCATGGCGGACACGGATACCATTCGAGCGAAGCTGAGAGAGATTGCCGCCCTGGCCGAGCGAGGCGTGGGCGGGGAGCGCGACAACGCCAAGAGCCAGTTGGATCGACTGTTGGCCAAGCACGGGCTGGCGATGGAAGACCTGTATCCCAAGCAGGACATGGAGTACCACGAATTTGTCTGCGCCAATCGAAGGGAGTGGACAATTCTGGTGCAGTGCGTGGCAAAGGCGATGGGACTCCCCCAGGTCACGTACTCTGGAATTCGTCGGTCCCCGAACCAGCCGTGCGAGAAACCGCTTCCCCTTCATCTGCGCGCAGCGCGACATGATGGAGCTGATCGTTGCCATCGACACGCCGAACGTGGGGCTGCTGATGGACAGTTGGCACTGGTACACCTCGCACGGGACCGTGGAGGAACTGCTGACCCTGTCGAATAAGGACGTCGTCCACGTCCACGTCAACGACGCCCCCGCCGGCCTCGCGGTCGACGAGCAGGTCGACAGTCGGCGAGCTCTGCCGGTGACAACGGGGGTGATCGACATGAAGGGATTCATCAACGCCCTGGTCAGGATCGGCTACGATGGACCCGTCGAATGCGAGCCGTTCGACCAGCAGTTGCGGCAGATGGATGCCGAGGCGGCACGACAGAAAACCTCCGACGCGCTGAAGCGCGTCTGGCAACTGACCGACGTCTGATCGCACCTGCTACAAGAGACCGATGTCGTGGCCCGGCGAACCGCCTAAAAGACGGGGACCTTGCCACCGGCGGGCCAGCTCAGGACGAAGCTGTTGTACGGGGGCGTATCGGCCGGATAGGCGGAGACAATCTCGACGTGGCCATCCACCATGCTCGCATTGACGACCCCCTGGTTGAGGTCTCCGCGGGGGGCCTTGTGGAAGGTCCCGAGACTGTCGGCCGCATTGTTCGGCCTGGCACGCGTGTTGTTGTCATTGATCCCGGCAACGTTCAGGGCTGGGATCACCCAAGGGTTCTCCTCGGAAAAGTAGAACACCCTAGAGGGATTCTTCACCATGGTCTCTTTCCTGAACTTGCTGATGCCCGCCTTGAACTGGGCTGGCACAGAGTCCCAGGCGTCCCCGTTGAGATGAGAGTTCATGGTGTAGCTGTACTGCGGGTCAAGAGGAATGCTGCACTTGGTACCCTGCTCCCAAGTACCGCCGCAACCATGCGACCTGGCTATGACGTCGAAGTCGGCACACAGATGGATGCCCAGTCCCCTGAGATACGGCCACATGCAGCCTGCCAGTTCCGGGTGTGAGTCCAGATTGTTGGCTGCATCGTGCCAGTTGTGGTTGACGCCCCCCCTGTTGTAGAGCCACGTAAAGGAATAGGGAAAATCGAAGTCATTGTCGTTGGAATACATCTTGCCCGCCAGAGCGTACTGGCCCAGATTGGACTGACATCGGATCATACGCGCCTGTGTTTTGGCCTTGCTCAGCGCGGGCATCAGAATGGCCATCAACAGCGCAATGATTGCGATCACGACCAACAACTCAATGAGTGTAAACCCACGTCTTGTGCCCATAATCGGTCCCCTTTCCAGATCTCGGCGTCTTTACCCATGTATTAAGATACCGGAAAAGGCCGTCCTGTTCCAGCTTTTTTTCGCCTTTTTTTCCGGACCCCGGGCGCACGGCAAGACCGGGCAGAGCAGGCATGAAGTCTCGGGTGGCATCGTCAAGGCCGAAGGCCTTGGCGATGGTTTGACCCGGTCCTGAGAAGACCATCGCCAAGCTTCCGCTTGACGATGCCACCCAGGGATACGGAATTCCCAGGAGGAATTGGGATTAGGCAGTCTTGAGCCAGGTTTTGGCCATGAGGCAGGCGCCGGCCATAGTGGGATGGACCCCATCGGCCGCCCAGTACTGCGGCGGGCTCGTCCGCACCGCCTCGTCAAACATGGCCTGGAATGGCACAAATGCGGCCTTGGAGGCAGTCGCCACGCGCTTGGCGGCCGCACGGTATCCGTCGAAATCCGGGAACCACTTCTCGTTGACAGCCCCGCAGCGGAGCACGAACGGCTCGCAAACCACCAGTCTCGCCTGCGGCAGGGCCTTGCGGGTCCGCTCCAGGAGGGCCAGGTAGTCCTTCTCGTATACTTCCACGGTCCCGTTGTACTGGCCGTTGAGCTTGTGCCAGATGTCGTTGACGCCGATGAGGATGCTGACAACGTCGGGCTTCAAGGAGATGCAGTCGGCGTCCCACCGCTCGGCAAGCTGGAAGACCTTGTTTCCACTGATGCCGCGATTGTAGATCTTCAGGTTATCGGCCGGGTGCTCGGCCAGCAGTTGGGCCGCGGCGAGAAACGCATACCCGCTGCCCAGGGCCCGCACGTCGTTGGGGGTGCTCTCACGGCTTCTGTCGCGACCAGCGTCGGTGATCGAGTCGCCTTGGAACAGGATGACGCTGTTGGGTCGGATCAGTCCGCCGGATGGCCGCCGGCAGGCCCCGGTGACGCTCGAACAGCCCGACACGGGCAAAATGGAGGCGGCCCCCAGGGCGGCGGCCCCGGCACAAGCGGCTCTCTGGAGGAAGGTCCTGCGGGTGCTGCGGTATTGCGTCAGGTGCGGGTCTGTCATTGCCGTTCTCCTTGCAGAAAGATGCTGAAACCCGGTTAACCACACGGCCACTCTCACGTTGCCAGAGGAGCATGATAGCAGCCAGTCCCCGCCTGTGCCAGGGCGGTTTCGACGATTCCACTCTTTTCAGAAGCGCCGGCATCGTGTATAATACCATTGCCTGATTGCCGTCGTGGGTGGCAGCGGGCTCATTCGCGGATGCCGGACGGGTCCGGCCTTGGGCGAAGGAGGTGAGAGCATGTCAGGCAAACGCAACGCATTCACCCTGATCGAGCTGCTCGTCGTCATCGCAATCATCGCACTGCTCATGTCCATTCTGATGCCCAGCCTCAACAAGGCCCGCAAGCAGGCCCGGGCGGTCGCATGCATGTCGAATCTGCGCCAGTGGAGCTATATCTGGCACATGTACACCGAGGACAGCGGCGGCAAATTCAACACGGGCGAGAGCACCGGAGGTGCGGCGGCAAACGACTGGCCGGTCGTGCTGCTGCCCTATTACAGGGACCGCGGTGCGTTGACGATGTGCCCGGCCGCCACAATGCTCCTGATCGAGGGCGGCCGATTCGCGCTCCGCGCCTGGGCGTGGGACAAGCAGGGCTGGACAAACATCAGCAGCAAAGACACGCCGGACCGCGGCAGCTACGGCGAGAATGAGTGGCTCTGCTACCGCACCGGCGCGGAGTACTGGAGGACCCTGACCAACATCAAGAAGCCGGACAACGTGCCCCTGTTCTTCGACTGTGCCTACCTGGATGCGTTTCCCAACGCTACGACCCCGCCGCCCGCCCAGGAAGGCGACTACACCGGATACAACGAGTGGGCTCTTATCTGCATGGACCGCCATACGGGCCACGTGAATTACCTCTTCGCAGATATGAGCGTCCGCCGCGTGGGACTCAAGGAGCTGTGGACCTTCAAATGGAACCGGCAGTTCAGCACAACGAACGCATGGACGCGAATCGGCGGCGTCCGGCCCGAGGACTGGCCCGACTGGCTCAAGCCGTACAAAGACTATTGAGGCATACTTTCGCAAAAAATGTCACTTTTTGTAGTGACAGGCCCGCCGGCACATGCTACGATTACCCCAAGCGACGGAGTACGGTTGAATAGCAGTTTTCTGGAGATAACGAATCATCAATGGATGTTTGCCTGCCGCGATCGACAAGCGGCTGGCGATGGACTTGTTGACGTACGCCTTCAAGCCCCCGCGTAGTCTCGCTTCCTCTCCCTCATCAAATCGCGGGGGCTTCCCCTTTACAGCCTCTAACAGCGTGGCGACTTTGTGGTCTCTCTCTCTTGTCACCCCTGCGAAGCTTGCCCTCGACCTGATCGAGGGGCAGGGGTCCGGGAACGCCGCGGCGCAGGTGGATTCCTGCTTCCGCAGGAATGACACGTCCCTCACTTGGCTGTGCTCTCATCGCCTCGGAAACTTCTATTCGGCGGGGGCTTTGACGACGAGTCTCTCATAGGCGTCGGCGGAGACGTAGATTTGCGTCACCTTCTTCAGGGTCTCGCCGCTGTAGCCCTGCAGAGTCAGAGGCCGGGGAGCCAGCATGCCGAACACATCCGGGATGTCGCACACTCGCAGGACGTTGAGGAACTGCGGCGCGCCGGCATCCATGTGGGAGGATGGTGGGTTGATGGCGATCACCCCTGCGATGTTCGGCTCCAGCAGCGCGGCGTAGGCGGCCAGTACGGCCCCGGGCCCTTCCCCGGCGACGTAGAGGGGGATGTCCGCATGGTCCGCGTGCATGAATCGGGCCATCGCGATGATGTCCCACACTCGCCCCGCGTCCACGGTCCGTCCGAGAAGGACGTGCGACCGCTCCACGTAGTTCGGCGGATTCCTGCGAGTCCAGCGGGTCTGGCCGACGCCGCGGGGAGCACACACATACACACAATCCGTGGCCTTACTGATTTGGCGCACCAGCCCTGACACATCCTCATTGGGATCGCCATTTCGCACAACGATCACCTTGCGAGCCCCGCTCTCGGCGCCGTGCTCCAGTCGAACCTTGATCCCTGTCTCCGTGGTAAACCACTGGCGACCTGGCTCGGGCATGGCTGGTGGAATCTGGTCGGGGAAGTAGCCGAATGCGACCCGCCGGAGCTCGGCCAGGATCGGCGCTCGCCAAGCCTCATACTTTCCCTTCTGTGGCGCCTCGACCTTCGCCATGGGCACGAAATGTTGATCGATGGTCGTGTTGAGTTGATCCTTGGGAATGTCGGAGTCGTTGGGGAAGACACGCAGTCTTTCGGCGGCAATTGGGTATTGACGTTTATCCTCGGGGCCGGTCACGAGATCGACCTCGCTGTCCTCGACCACGCGGGCATCGTTCTTGAGGTGCATGTTGATGAAGCGGTAGGCCGCCTGACGGATGTCCTGGCGGTAGGCATGGCCGCCGATGCTGACGAAGCTGTCGACGAAGTCCCCCGCTCCGTAGAGGCTGTAGAGGCGTTCGAGACTGCTGATCACCCGCTGGTTGGCGTCCATCGGAAAGATGTCGTCATGGTCGCTGTTGGTGAACAGCATCGCCCGCGGCGCGATGAGGGCCGCGATGCGCGTCCAAGGCCATTGGAAGGTGTTGTAGAGGAACATGCAATCGCAGTGCTCGTTGATGACGCGGTTGGAGACATAGGAGGGCAGATCGGCCATCCCGCTGACCGGCACAGCGACCTTCACCCGCTCGTCGGCGGCCGCGATCCAGAATGTCGCCGCCCCGCCGCCGCTGATGCCGGTGACCGCGATTCGCTGCGGGTCCACGTCCGGCCGGGCGGTCAGGTAGTCGATGCCCCGAATGCCGTTGAGGCACTCGACGCCCGCCGGCGTGTAGCCGCGCGAATGCCACCACCAGCGGCCCTCCCGGTAGGTGCCATGATGGATGCCGGCGATCTCGCCCAACTGTAGCGTATCAAGGACCAGGCAGATATAGCCATGTCGCGCGAACCAGATGCCGTGGGCCTGGTAGGCCGTCTTGTTGCCGTTACGACCGCAGAAGGAGTGGCCGCAGACGTAGAGCACCGCCGGCAGCCGCTGCCCCGCCTCCACGCGCGACGGCCGATACAGATTTCCGGTGACATACAGTCGCGGCATGCTCTGGTAGTGCAGCATATCCACGGCGTAGCCGTCGCCGTCGAGCGTGCCGGTGATGGTCGCCTGCAACGGCGTCTTCTGAGGCATGGGCCACAAGCCGAGCATGTAGAAATACTCCTGCTTGTACGTCGGCCGGAGTTTGTCCCACTTCTCGCGGGACTCGATGTCCTGCGCGAATTTCTCGTGGATGCGCTGCGCCTCGTGAGCCAGGTATTGCTGGATCATCTCGTCGCCGGGCTCACCCCGGTCGGGCTTGCCGTATTCCTGGCCCAACCCAAGAGAGACGACCATGAATGATGCGACACATGCCGGGATAATCAGGCGGGATAGCTGCATGATCTTGCCCTTTCACATTCTTCACCGATTCAAGGCTCTGCCGGCGATGATTGTAAAGACTCCGCGCCGCGCCTGCAACAAGCGTCCGGCGACTATTGAAGCAGCAGCCACGCGATGATATCGTATGCGAAACCGCGGTCACGACTTTCGGAGCACAAGACGATGAATCCAATTGCGTTTCTTGCCCTCACTTCCGCCGCCGCCCTGCTCGTCGGGAATACGACAGTCGCGCGGCAATCCGGTCCCATGCTCAAGCCTGAGGCATTTCAGCACTACATTGATCAGTTCAACAGGGACGACGAGGAGCTGTACACCCAGTACGTTCCCAACGAGCACGCGTGGGACTTCCTCAAGGCGAATATCCCGCTGTTCGAGTGCCCCGACACTGGTTTCGAGCGGACGTATTACTTCCGCTGGTGGACGTACCGCAAGCACATCAAGCAGACGCCGGACGGCTTCGTTATCACGGAGTTCCTCCCGCCGGTCGGCTGGGCGGGAAAGCACAATACGATCAACTGTGCCGCGGGACATCATTTCTATGAGGGCCGCTGGCTCCACGATCCCAAGTATCTGAATGACTATGCGACGTTCTGGTTCCGCAAGGGTGGGGCCGTGCGAAGCTACAGTTTCTGGGCAGCCGACGCGCTCTGGGCCAGGTACTTGGTGACGGGAGACAAGGCCCTCCTCATCGACCTGCTGCCGGACCTGATCGAGAACTACGGGCAGTGGGAGAAGAGTCGGCTGGAGAGCGACGGCCTTTTCTGGCAGATCGACGACCGGGACGGCATGGAGGTCTCCATCGGCGGCAGCGGCAAGCGGGCGACGATCAACTCCTACATGTACGGCGATGCGGTCGCGATTGCGAAGATCGCCTCCCTGGCTGGCCGGCAGGAGATCGCGACGCAATTTCAAGAGAAGGCGCGGCGAATCAGGCAGCTTGTCGAAACCAGGCTCTGGGACAACCAGGCTCAGTTCTTCAAAACCCTGCCCCGCGACAAGCAGAGCCTCGTGGACGTGCGCGAGCTGCACGGCTATACGCCCTGGTACTTCAATCTGCCTGGGACCGGCTATGAGCAGGCGTGGAAGCATTTGATGGACCCGAACGGCTTCTACGCCCCGTTTGGCCCGACAACCGCCGAGCAGAGGCATCCGCGTTTCGCCGTCTCTTATGAAGGCCACGAATGCCAGTGGAACGGCCCGAGCTGGCCCTATTCCACCTCGGTCACGCTCACGGCGATGGCGAACCTGCTCGACAGCTACAAACAGGATGTCGTCACGAAGGCGGATTACTTCAACCTCCTGAAGATCTATACAAAATGCCACGAACTCGCGCGCGAGGACGGGCGGGTCGTGCCGTGGATTGACGAGAACCTCAATCCCCGCACCGGCGACTGGCTGGCCCGCACACGGCTGAAGAGCTGGAAGAATGGCACGTGGGACCCCGAAAAAGGCGGCAGGGAACGCGGCAAAGACTACAATCACTCGACCTACTGCGACCTGGTCATCACGGGCCTTGTGGGCCTGCGTCCCCAGCCGGACGATACTATCGAAGTGGACCCCCTGCTCCCGGCGGATACGTGGGACTGGTTCTGCCTGGACAACGTGCTCTACCACGGCCAGATCGTGACTATCGTATGGGACAAGACCGGCGAGAAGTACGGCCGGGGCAAGGGACTGCGCATCTTCGCCCATGCCCGCGAGATTGCTCAGGCAAACTCGCTTCAACGGCTGATCGCCAGGCTCCCACCCATTGGGACATCGGCAGGCTGGCGCAAGTACGAGGGCAACCCCGTCCTCGGCGGCGAGCTCGGCACCTGCTTCGACGTGACGCTGCTCCGGGAGGACAGCAAGTACCGCATGTGGTTCTCATGGCGGCCGAAGAAGTCGCTCGCACTGGTCGAGAGCCCGGACGGCGTACACTGGACCGAGCCGCTGATCGTTCTGGGCCCTAACGCAGCGACCGACTGGGAGAAGGACATCAACCGCCCCGCGGTCGTCAAGCGCGACGGCGCCTATCACATGTGGTACACGGGTCAGGCGCAAGGCCATAGCTGGATCGGATACGCGACCAGCCCGGACGGCCGCGAGTGGAAACGCGCCTCGGACAAGCCCGTCCTGTCGCCGGAACAACCCTGGGAGAATGTGGCGGTCATGTGCCCGCACGTGCTGTGGGACGAAAAGCAGCAGCTTTACCGGATGTGGTACTCGGCAGGTCAGCAGTACGAGCCCAACGCCATCGGATACGCCACGAGCCCCGATGGAGTAAACTGGGCCAAGCGTAAAGACAATCCCGTGTTCGCCGCCGACCGAAACAACAAATGGGAGCAGCACAAAGTCACTGCGTGCCAGGTTATCGCGGCCGGCGAATGGTACATTATGTTCTACATCGGCTTTCGCGACGAGAACCGCGCCCAGATCGGCCTGGCCCGCTCACGCGATGGCATCACCAACTGGCAGCGCCACCCCGATAACCCGATCATCTTCCCGACGGAAGGGGCCTGGGACGCCGACGCCTGCTACAAACCGTTCGCCATGTTCGACGGCGAGAGCGATCGCTGGCTGCTCTGGTATAACGGCCGCAAAGGAGGCGTCGAGCAGATCGGTCTCGTCACTCACCCCGGCTACGATCTCGGATTCCCGGCACAATGACTGCTCCAAGACAAGGGTGGCAGTAATCCGGGTGGCATCGTCAAGCGAAGCTTGGCGATGGTCTTCTCGGGACCGGGTCAAACCATCGCCAAGGCCTGCGGCCTTGACGATGCCACCCAAAGATGCGAACTCCCAAAAGGAATTGGTATCACAGGCCAGATCCTTCGCCTTTGGCTCAGGATGACAGAGTCTTGTCCATCGGAAGTCCTTCCTTCTCTATGTGCATAACCAAGGCCGGGCGTGTGAGGGCCCGGCCTGTGTTGTTGCTGTCCGATTCGAACTCGCCGGCGTATCACTGCGGCGGCGCAAGCTTTGTGAACTGCTCTGCGGAGAGGGTCTTTGCCGTCAGATCGCCGAAGACGACTCTGTACCGTTCCTGGGATTCCGTCCAGGAGATGAGCACTTTGCCGGCGTCCTGCCGGCTGACGGTGGCGCCGTGATACTGCGCCCCGCGCTTCTCCCGGTTGAGCTTGTCGTAGAAAGCGGTGGCGAACCAGATGTCCAGGACCATCTGGTCCTTCTGACTTTTCGGGGTATCCGTCAGGTTGGAGCCGAGCCGATTCGCCTCGATCTCCTTCAACGTGGTCTCGGTCTCCAGGCTGGTGGGTATCGCCCGCCGGAGAGGTCAGCATAGGCCCGCAGGCCCAGGAGAAGGTCCTTCTCATTGAGCCGGAGCATCCGGATGATGAGCCCCCTCTTGGCGGGCGGAATATCCGCTCCCCGGACGATGGCCTCGTCGATGACCTGGTCGATCTCGTTCGGCTCTTTCGAGACCGCCTGCGACCGGCAGGCGCAAGCCAAAGCGGCGACAGTCAGAGCGACAGCGGTAAACAGGATCATTATTGTCTTCATAACAGCCTCCGGGTGTGCCGCTCAGTGGCATTGATTCGCCGCAAGCTGCCAACGTCACTTCTTGCTCGTATCCGATGTCCGGTTGTTCTTGAGGTAGTCCTTGGCGGGAACCAGACTGTCGACCAGCTTATGGAGTTCCTCGTCGCTGACCGGACCATTGATCGCCAAGGCCGGGAATGTCCCTGCGGGCGATTCGAAGACGTAGCCGATGCGGTCCTCGGATGGTGGGTCCTTGATGCTGGCCTGGGCGCTCTGCAGGAGGATTTGGGAGTACCACTTCTGCGGCCCGCCGCCCCAGACCTTGAAGCCGTTCGGGGAGGTATAGACGACCTGGCCGGCCTTGACGACCTGGCCCAGCATCATGTTGTACGTCGGAGACTGGACCAGGACCAGGTGACGCTTGTCGCCGGCACGGGCGGTCATGATGAACATGCGGGCGCCCGGGCTGGCCGGGTCGATGCAATCAGTGATCTCGATTGCGCCGGTCCATGCGGGCTTGACTGAGAAGACATAGGTTTCAAATTTCGCACGATCGACCATGCGCTGGACGGACACGCCCTGTATGATCATGTCGGGCGTTATGGATACCTGCTGGTTCGTCGCGGTGGCGCCTTCGAGCTCGACAAGATTCCAAGAGACCCCCGGCGTCTGGACTGTCTCCGTCAGGACTCGGCGGATGACTAACAGCGTCCGTCCCAGGAGCACGAACTCTTTCTCGGCAATCGTCGAATCTTTGTCACGAACCTTCAACAGAAAGTAGCCTTGCAGTTGCCCATTCGGATCGGGCATGCCCACGGTGAAGACATGGGCCGGCTCGCCGTCGGCGAGAGTGCTTTCCTCCACCTTCTGCACCATGGAGTTGTCCTTCGCCAGATCGGTTTTCAGGCCGGCGGCCAGCCCGAGGTACTCGGCGGGGCTCTGCGGCGGCTTGAAACCGGCGGCCAGAGCCTGCTTGCTGACCTGGGTGATACCATCGGGCGTCACATTCGCATCGTAGACGAATCGGCCATCATAGGAGTTGGCGAAAACCACACCGTCCCCCGCTTTCATCACCCTGGTGAATCGGCCCGTCACCGGGTCATACCACGAGTGATCTGTCACGACATACGATTCCGGTGCGAGGGTCATTTTCAGTTGATTGAACCGCAGGGCGCCATCGGGTTTCACCGAGGTCATCGGCAGCCAAGCGCAGGGGAGACTCGGCTCAGCACCAGCGGGCTCCACGATGATCTCGTTCTGGATGTGGATGATTTCTGTTCCGGCGAAAAGGGCTTCCTCGGCGGCACAGGCTTTCGCCAGAAGCGCCCAGCGCAGGGGTTGCTTGTGATCGCCGAGTTTCAACACGCCAAAGACTCCCGCAGCGACAACAATCACTGCCGCCACAGCTTTCGTGATTGGGCTTACCATGATTCTTCTCCCTGCAAATGCCCACCGGGTTCCCGGTCGGGCGATGGTTCTCATTTCCTCATCGTGTACAGCCGCGAGCAGGCCGCTTCTGGCCGACTCGTACAGCGGAGCATCGGCCGACAGACTCTTGCGCCGCCCGGCACATTCCAGCAACTGCTTGAGCTGATTCAGCTCCGTGCGGCACCGATCGCATTCGGCCACGTGTGCGGCCACCTGCGACCGCTGCGGCTCAGACAATTCCCCGAGCACCAGGCTCACGAGTTGATCTCTCATTCGCTCATGGTCAATCATAAGACACCGCCCATTCACCTCAGGTACTCGCTCATCTCATGGGCCAACTGCTTCACAGCCCGGTGCAGCAACACACGAACACTGTCTTGTGAGCAGCCCAGCATCTCCGCGATCTCCGAATGATCCAGGCCTTCGATCCGGGAAAGCACGAACACGTCGGCCTGTCGCTTCGGCAGTTTTGCCAGAGATTGCGTCAGCTTCCGCTGCAAGTCACTGAGCCTCAGAGCCGCATCCGGGGCGGCCCCCGGGCTTTGAGGCTCACAATCGTCCATGTCCGCGGGTGCCGACGCGTGTCGGCGGGCCCCGGCCAGCTCCAGCGCCTTGCGGACCGTCACCCGGTAGAGGTACGGCCCCCAATTCACCGTGCTGTCGTAGGTGTGCCAGCGCCGCCAGATGGCCAGAAAGACCTCCTGGTAGACGTCTTTCGCCGTCTCCGGGTCGCCTAGGACCCGCAGGGCGACGTTCAGCACGTCCCGGCCGTGAGCGTTCACCAACTCGTCAAACCGTGGATCAGACACTCTTCGCTTTCCTCATTGAGACGGTTCCTTGAATCCAAGGCCCGGCTTGCAAGCCGCAGAGATCTCTATCTCTATAGAGGGCCCCATTTCACGAGCATTAACGCAAAACCCGATTTTTTTGCATTCTACCCCCGGAGCCCCCGCGGCGCAATAGAAAGGCCGGGCTCCGCCGTCCCGGCCTCCTGCACATGACTATCAATTACAGAACGGCATCGAGAGCCGTCATTTTATCTCGTAGCCATGGATGTTCCACCGATCCGGCTCGACTTGCACGTCGCCCGGGCGGATGTAGAGCAAGACGTGACGCGTGGCCAGCCCGACGCCGTCTTCGCCCTGCACCTCGACCTCACTGGGAACGATGAATCCACCGACCTCGGGCTTCGGATGCGGCGCCGGCTGCCCGATCGAAACGATCCGAACGATCTTCATTGCGCCAAACTTTTCCTGCACGTAGCGTGCCGGCGCGCCGGCGAGCAGTCTGCCGGCCTGCCCGTAGTCGGCCGCCTTGAGGGCCTCCAGGAACAGGCGGGCCACTTCCGCCGCCGCCTGCTCGTCGCTCATCGTCCCCTGCGGCAACCCGACTTCCTGGGTGATTTGATCGATGCGCACCACGCTGGCGGGCACCTCATCCTCAAGGGCGAACATCTCGGGGGCAATCGGGATGTTGTAGTCGTAGTGCTCCTGCCGGCCATCATAGAGGAACTGGCCGTCGGCGGCGCGGTGGTAGTACTCGATGGCGGTCACGAGCTTGGTGGCCGGGTCCACGTGGAGGACTTCCCGCCGGCTGGGCGATTTGCCATCCCAGATGTACGTCCCAGTGACGATGATCGGCTGGCTCTTGTCCGCCGGCTGATTGACGTCCAGGGTCAGCCTGCCTTCCTGCTCCTCCTGGCTCAGGCGCTCGACGGTGGTTCGCGGATCGCTCCTCTGCACCAGGTCCAGCACCCATTCCTGGACCTTCTCATCCCGGCAGATCAGAAAGCTGTTCTTGCCTTTGAACCAGACCTTGGCGATCCCTTGATTCCACACGACCCACTTGGCGCCATCGTCCGGACTGGCCCATTCCGGCAACTGGAATCGGACACTTTGGAGCTGCCCGTTCTCATCGCAGGCGATCCAGAACTCTCTGCCGGGTTCATCTTCATGTTGTGGATCGAAGAAGCTCTTGATGTGAAGGTACCGGACGCTGTGATTGGCGTTGATGGTCTGTTCCAAGGCATAGGCCACCGGCCCACCGCCGAGGAATTGAATGGACGCAATGGCAGCAACGATGACCGCCGCCGCTATGGCTAACTTCGTGATTGGGCTTTTCATAATCGATCTCCTTATGCGAAGGCCCGCAGAGGCATGGTCGGCCACCTTGAGCCTGGCATTCTGTTCGCGAATGATTCGGTTCATGACATCGTTTTCAAGGTCGCTTTGGGCCGGCGACTTGCCGTTGTTGACCAGACGATGTTGGAGGGTCTGCATGTCCGCCAACTCCGCCCGGCACGCCTGGCACTGTCCCAGGTGCTCCAAGACGGTCTGCTCCTGAGATTCGTCAAGCAGTCCTTCCAGGTGCGCCACCAACAATTCTCTGCATTCTGCACAGTTCATGATTGCACCTCACTTGTGGTCTGGCCCTGCTGGAGAGAGTCGCGCAGCAAGGCGTAGGCCCGCGACAATGTCTTGGTGACCGTGCCCAGAGGCATACCGAGCTGTTCGGAAATCCGGCTGCACGATAGTCCGCCGTAGTACCGTAACAGGACGACAGTCCGGTACGCCTCGGGCAGGCCAGCGACCGCCGCTTCGAGAGCGTAATCCTGGGAGAGTTCCGGCTTCGGCGCCTCTTCACAGAACGCGCGGACGGACTCGCGCTTGCGGCGGATCAGCTCGTTTCGCTGCTGCTCCATCGCCACGCGGTCGGCGATCCCGAGCAGCCAGGCGAAGAAGGACTCGGGCCTCTTCAGCGTGCTCATCTTGAAGTAGGCTCGCACGAGAGTCTCCTGTGCGGCCTCCTCGGCACTGCCCCGGCTGCCCAGCTTGCCCGCCAGATGCGCCAGCAGGACCGGCTGGTACCGCCGGACCAGATGGCGAAAATCCTCCGGATGGCCGTCCAGGCACCGCTCCACGTAGAATGTATCATCTTCCATCGAGCACCTCAGCGTACTCCCAGGATCATCGTTCTCGCTATATAGTGCCGTCGCCGGGCCATCTTGCGACAGAAAATGCGAGTGGAGAAAGGAATTCTGGCAATCTCCGGGCCGGACTCTGTCATCCTGAGCGTAGCGAAGGATCTGGGCCGAGTATGGAAACAAGCGTTGATGGCACTCCCCGCCCAGATGCTTCGCTTCGCTCAGCATGACAAACGGGGCCTACTCCAGCATACTGAGCCACGGGATGATCGCGGGCGACCAATGGTGGAGATTTGAGGGGGCCGTGATATAATCGCGGCTTCGTTGCACTGGAGGTCGTCCGATGTACATAACCGACGCGAACAAAGGCACGATGTGCCGCACCAAGTCCGGCAATCGGATCTGTTGGCTGCTCACGAGCGAGATCGGGACGCCGAACTTCGAGCTGCGCTACATCGAGATCCCGCCGGGCGGGCAGAGCAGTCTCGGCAGTCATCCGCACGAGCATGAAGTATTCGTCGTCAAAGGCAAAGGCGTGGTGAAAGGTGCCGATGGCGAGACGTGCCTGAAGCCTGGCATGGCCGTGTTTGTGCCGGGCAATGAAGTCCATCAATGGATCAACGCCGGCCGAAACGAGCCGTTCGGGTTCGTGTGCGTCGTGCCGAAAGGCGCTGAGGCCGACTCCAAGCCGCCATGCCGCTGATCCTTAGATAACCAGGCTCCGGGTGGCAGCGTCAAGCGCAGCTTGGCGATGGCCTTGCTTGGATGAGCTGGAGCCATCGCCAAGGCCTTCGGCCTTGACGCTGCCACCCGGAAAGCAAGCCGACGGGACCCATCAGACGTATGAAAAGGGATAAGAACAGGCTGGCGGTGCAATTCGGGGCCGGAAATATCGGCCGGGGACTCATGGGCCAGCTCTTCTGGGAAGGCGGCTTTGAAACCCTCTTCGTGGATGCCAACGCATCGCTCGTGGAGCAGCTCAATAGGCAAGGCAATTATCCGCTGCGCCTGCTGGACGCATACTCCCGGAGCATCCGCGAGTTGACCATCGGCAGCTTTCGGTCACTCGACGCACGTGACCAAACTGCGATTGCAGAGGCAATTTCCAGAGCGCAGGTTGTGGCCACGGCCGTGGGCGTGGCGAACCTCGACGCGATCTCGCCATTCTTGGCGGCGGGCATCCGTCGGCGATTCGAACACAAAAGCGGACCGCTCGACGTGTACCTTTGTGAGAACATGCTCGGCGCCGCTGCCATGTTATCGTCGAAAGTCATCAGCCTGCTCGACGGGCGAGTGAAGACCTGGGCCGAAGACAACATCGGTTTCGTGGGCACGTGTGTCGCCCGGATCGTGGGCGGCGCCGGCGTGCGGTCCCCGCAGGACAATCCGCTCCTGGTCGTCGCGGATGCGCATCGCGACATTCCGTACGACGGCAATGCCACCCGCGCGGGCGAGCCCGGCATTGAGGGATTTCATCCGGTGAGCAACTTCAAAGCTGAAGTGGAGCGCAAGATCTTCACGCACAACGTCGGCCACGCCGGCCTTGCGTATCTCGGGTACTTGAGAGGCCACACCTACATCCATGAAACCTTTGACGATGATTTCGTGCGGTCCGTTTTCGACGGGGCCCTCGATGAGACAACGGAAGCGTTGCTGCGGCGGTATCCGGCCGATCTCGACCGGCGCGAGCACATGGAAATCCGTAAGGATGTCCACGTGCGATTCAGCAATCCGCTCTTAAAAGATGAGATCACGCGGGTCGCCAGGGACCCAATCCGAAAGCTCGGCCGGGAGGACCGCATCATCGGGGCCGCGGAGTTGTGCCGGTCCCAGGGCGTCGCGCCCGACCACATCGCCACGATTTGTGCCGCCGCCCTGTGCTACGATCACCCTGACGACTCCAATGCCGTGCGTTTGCAAACGATGATCCAGCAGCACGGCGTGCAGAAAACGCTCAGGCAGGTATCAGGCGTGGAACCCTCCAACGACTTCGGAGACACGGTAATCGCGCGATACGACCGCCTCCGCCGGCAAACATAGGTCCTATCTGTCCTGCGCAGTTCCATTCACGGCAGGCGAATCACCTGCCAGCCTTCGGTACCGAAGCGAATGTCCCGCTCGACGAATTCCCAGATGACGACTTTCTTGCCTTTGAGCAGGCCGGGCCGGCTCGCCAACTGCTGGCGCACGAGGGTCGAGGCGCCGCCGTCATTGACGATGGAGGTCACGCCGAGACCAAGACTGTATGCCAGATGGGCGATGAAGCCGCCGCTGCCGGGCTCATCCCGCTCGAAAATCCGCAGGAAGCTGTCGCCAAGGACGAGGACCGGCGAATTCGGGTCATCCTTGTACGGCTGCCCGGTCGCCGCATCGATCACCTGCTCGCAATTCATCCGCTGCGGCTCATAAAGCTGCTCGACCTGCGGCACACGAATCATCCGGAGCACATCACCATACCGCTCGACGGTCACAGGCTTGATCTCATACTCGACCGGCCCCTTCTGGACCCAGCCCGAGTCAAGGAGCTTGCGAGCGACCACCTCTGCCGCCAATCGCATTCCCTCCGGCGACCAGTGACTGTCCTGGGCAAGGTAATAGGCAGTTGTCAGTCGTCGATTGTCAGTTGTCGGTTTGGCGCCGATTGCTGATGACCGCTGCTCTAACCAGGAGCTGTAGCGTGCGTGAGCGTAGGTTTCGAACAGGTCGACGACCTCAACGCCGGATTCTCTCAGCCTCGCCAGGACATCCCGGGTCTTTGCGTTCACTGGCTCAAGCACGCCAGTCGCTCTGGGGGCGAGCATCTCCGGGTAAACACTCGCCTTGTTCGGCGCCGGCATCACAAGCAGCCTGATGCCCCGCTTGGCCAGATCGTCCCGAAACGCAAGGATCGCGGCGAAGATACCGTCCCGACCGTTTGTAGTGACGCCGTGAGGCGTTTCTTCAAATGCCCTTACAGGCACACCACGAACCGGCGACCAGGGCTCGATGGGGTACTGCACGGCGGGCCTGTAGAAGAACCAGCCGGCACGGCCGATGAGGGCCTTGTCCCCGGCATCCTCGAAGAGAACAAAGCGGGCGTACTGCACCCAGGGGCGAATCACTTGTGCCAGTCGGCAGTTGCTCTCCAGCCCGCCTTCAAACTGCCTCAGATTCGCCCGGGTCGGTGCCTGGCGGAACAACTCTGTGATCTGCGGCTGTTCTCCGTCGCGCAGCTCCCAGATGATCTGGCTCGGCGCGACAACACCGATCAGAATCAGAAAGGCGGCGATCAGGACAATATGCAGTTTGCGGCTCGCCGACACCCACGCATCTCCTAAAATTGAAAGTACAGGAACGATCTGAAGGACTGTGCGAACATCGTCATCAACGCCAGAACGAACACGACAACGAGCAAAAGCACTTTGGGCAAGCTCAGTTTCCGGGTCCAGTCGAAGCCCTGCAGGGGCTGGAACGCCAGCAGGGCGCACAGAGCCATGAAGATCAGATGGCCGCGGGTGTAGATCACGGCACTGAGCAGCGTCGAACCACCGTGCGGCGAACTCAGGGAGAACATGGTCGCGAGCAATCGCCACGCCTGCGCGAGACTATCCGCGCGGAAGACGACCCAGCCGACCGTGACCAAAAGGAAGGTCAGCAGCACCTGGATCGGCGCGGGGAAGGCGACGTAGAGTGGCCTTCTGCCGAGGGCTCGCTCGATCACCAGCCACAGGCCCTGCCAGGCGCCCCAGACGATGAACGTCCAGCCGGCCCCGTGCCACAGGCCGCACAGCACGAATACGATCATAAAATTGGCGTAGTTTCGGCCGGTCCCTACACGGCTGCCGCCCAGCGGGATGTAGAGATAGTCGCGCAGCCAGCTCGATAGCGAGATGTGCCACCGCCGCCAGAAATCGCCAAAGCCCACTGCACGGTATGGGGCATCGAAGTTCCGGGGACACTCGAACCCCAGCATCAGCCCAAGGCCAATCGCCATTTCTGAATATGCCGAGAAATCGAAGTATAACTGGAATGAGTACGCCAGCGCGCCGAACCAGGCGTCGAGCGTGCCCGGCGATTCGGCGGCGAAGACGGCGTCCGCCACCTGCGCCACGGTGTTGGCCAGCAGAATCTTCTTCGCAAAGCCCAGCATGAACAGGGCCACGCCCCGGGAGAACTTGTCCAGCGTGTGCATGCGCGCGGCAAGCTGGTCCGCGAAGGTCGGCACGGGCTCGGACTTGCGATCGATCGTGCCGTATCGCTGGATCGGGCCCGAAAGAAGCTGCGGGAAGAATGAGACGTAACACGCGAAATCGAGCAGCGACCGCGCCGGTGGCGACTGCCCTCGATACACGTCCACGATGTAGCTGATGAGCTTGAACGTGTAGAACGAGATGCCAACCGGCAGGGCAACTCTCAGCACGGGCAAGGCACCGTCGCCGACCAGCGAAAGCACGTGGTTGAGGTTGTGCTCAAAAAAGCCTGTGTATTTGAAGAAGCCGAGCACGGCCAGGTCAATCGCGATGGCACAAGCGGTCAGCAATAACGGCAAGCGGGTGCCATGCTCACGCTCGCGTAAGCATGTTGCGATGCAGCGCGACAGTGCGTAGTTGACCGCTGTCATGGCGAAAAGCAGTATGGCGAATCGCGGGTCCAGCCACGCATAGAATGTGTAGCCGGCCGCCAGCAGCAGGAGGTTGCGGCCGGGAAGGAACCGCCGCGGCAAAACGTAATAGAGCGCCAGCAGAACCGGCAGGAAGTAGAAAAGGAAGATGTGCGACGTGAACGCCATGGGCTATTTAACGACCTTGTTCGTCCAGATAGCCCAGTAGATGGGTTCGTTGACCTCGCCGAAGTACTTGTTGATGATCCCGCCCATGTAGTGATCGTCGATGGGGACCTCCAGGGCCATGCGATGGATATCGCCGACGCGGAACTGCTTGACGTTGCCGCCGATCTGCTGGACGCGGGCGTCGGCGACCTTGTCTCGCGGCTTGGCGGGATTGTAATGGCCGATGTACATGGTCTCCTTATTGACTTCGCCGCGGTGGACCTGGAGCAGCTTGTACTTCATCACGTGCGCGTAGTCGTACAGGGGGTCGTTGATCAGGTCGCCGCGGATTTCCACCAGTTGTGCCGTGACCTCGATGCTGCCGAGTGTCGTGACCTTCGGGTCCTCGCCCGTATCCACCTTCTTCGCACAGGAGGCAACGAGCAGTACGGGCAGCAACACGAACAAAGCCGTGATCCTCATTTCTGAGCTCCTATCTCGCTGTATGTCCAGAACGGCTCCCAGCCATCGACGAGCTGCAGGACCGGCGAGTCCTTCGCCTCGGGATGCACCTTGCGCAGCTCCGGGCTCTCCCCGGCGATCGCGGGGGCGTCCGACATCCGCATAATGCAGATCGGCGCCCCGGCTCGTTCCGCGCCGCCGCCGTCCTGCGGGCACCGTGTGAAGAGCACGTATCGGGAATCCGGGGACAATGCCCCGCCGTAGATGTGGTAGCCGTCCTCCCCGTAGATCATTTTGGCGTCCTTGCCGTCGCCGTCGCTGTACCAGAGCTGTGTGAAGCCCTGGCCATTGTTGCCGCTCTGGCCGGACGGCCGCGACGGGTAAATGATGCGGGTCGAGTCCGCGAACCAGTCGGGCGTGCAGCTCTGGAACTCATGCACGACGTTCAACTCGCCGCTCTCGGCGTTCATGCGAACGATGGTCCACATCATGCGCGTATTGGCCACGCCGCAGAACCACTTGCCGTCCGGCGACCAGTACAGTTGCTGATAGATGCCTTTACGCGGGAACTCCCGCACGATTTTCTTCGACTCCAGATCGACGATCTGTATCCCCTTGAGGGTCAGACAGGCGATTTGCTTTCCGTCGGGGGACCACGACGCCCAGGGGAACTCCCGGTCGCCGCCGATCTGCACGGCGTTCGAGCCGTCGCTGTCGGCGATCATCAGGTTGCCCTGGAAGCCCCACTTATCGTGATCGATGACGGTGCCCTTGGCAAAGCGGCGATAGAGAAGCTTCTTGCCGTCGGGCGAGAACCGCGGGCCGCCCTCCTCGAAGTCCGGCGTGTTCGTGATATTTCGCCGCTGCGAGCCGTCCGGCCGCATGAGGAACAGGTCCCACGTCCCGTTGTCGCCCCGGGCCGCATACACGATCCAGCCCTTCCCACTCACCTCCTTCGCCAGTTGGGCCACCTTCTCGTCCTGCGCCCCCCACGCCACGCAAGCGCTGAGTAGGCCAAACACAATAGCGCGGAAAAGCCAAATGTCGAACGCGCCCTTCGTGTCGAGGGCGTCCCGCCCTCGAATCGCGGGCTGGAAGCCCGCGACACCGCCACCGGCCTGTAGAGACGCAGGATTTTGCGTCTCTACCCGCTTGCCGCTGCCACCCGCCACAGCCACGAAATCTTGCGTGGGCGGTGTGCGAAAAGTAGCGCGGGCATCTTGCCCGTGTGTCCCACGGGCGTCTCGCCCGTGGAATGCGACGCGTGGCAGGGCCAAGATGGCCCTGCGACTCATGGGCAGGATGCCCATGCTACGATGAACCGACTTCTCATACGCTTGTTTGATCGTCATATCCGGACTCCTGTGCATACGCTCAGGCCTTATGCGGGCCGGTTGAACTGCGGGACTTTCATGGGCTCGCCGCCGCGTAGCGCGGACTCGTGGGCGATAATCCCCGGCACGGTGTACGACAGAGCCTCGTAAATATCGACGGTCGGCCGGCGGCCTTGCGTCAGGGCGCTGATGAACTCGTGCGTCAGGAACGAGTGCGAGCCGTAATGCCCGGTGTCGTGCCGCAGGGGCTCCGGCAGCATGTCTGTCTTCCACCACGCCGGCTGCTGGTATTTCTCCAGCTCGGGCAGGTCTCGCACGAAACCCGCGTCGTCTTTCTCCTTGCGTCCCTCGGCCGAGCGAACGATCACGGGCCCCAGGCCGTTCGGGTGGTCCGCGTAAAAGCTCATCTTATTGCCGATCCACTGGGCCCGCTCGGTCCCGCGGTGGGCCCCTTTCCACCACACGTTGACGCGGAAGGCGTGGCCGCGATTCGTCTTGAACATGGCGGACTCGTTCCAGAACGGATTCTTGTACACGTTGTCCCTGCAAATGGGATCGTCATCGCCCCAGCCGTAGCAGGTCACGTCGGTCAGCCGCTCGCCGGTGACGCCGAGCAAGAAGGCGGTGCAATGCGTCGGGTAGTGCATGGGGGCCAGGCCGTAACGCCACGTCCGCTTGCCGTTCTCGAAGTAAAGCGATTCGAGGCCGGGGTGCTGGTACTCCGCCTCGCAATAGTAGATTTCGCCGAACTTGCCTTGGTCGTTGAACTTGCGGACGGAGATGGTCGGCTGCTGATAGTAGCTGGTCTCGGCCATCATGTAGGTCAGGCCGTACTTCTTGACCGTGTCGAGCAGCCGCTGCGCCTCCTCGATGCCGCCGCCTAAGCAGGCCGGCACGGCGGAGATCGTGTGCTTGCCGTTCTTCATCACCTCCGCCACGTGCTTCACGTGGTTTGGGCCCTCCGTGAAGATTGCGACGGCATCGATGTTCTTGTCGAGCACCAGTTCCTCCAGCGAGTTGTAGGACTTGCTGCACTTGTACACGCGCATCAGTCCCTCGCGCCGCTCCGGCCGAAGGTCGCTGACCGCCTCCACGATGCAGTCTGGGTGCTCATGCCACTGAAAGTTCGTGCCGAACCCGCCGCCGACAACGCCGATTCGCACCTTCTTCGGTGCGGTATTGGCCGCCAGAGTCGAGTACAGCGGCATCGCGGCCCCCGCCATCGCCGCCCCGCACTTGAGGAACTCCCGCCGCGACCACCCGTCGGACGCGGCACCGCGCCCAAGAACCTTCGAATTCAACATCGCCATAACTCATCTCCTGTGATAGAAGCCCTTTCAACCCTCGTAGCACGGGCATCTTGCCCGTGATCCCGAACCTCATGGGCGAGACGCCCATGCTACTTACCTACCAGACCCGTCCCGAGAATACAAGGACCAGCATATCGATGTCCGTCATCCGGACCGGCTCGCCGGACCGGCGAATTGGAACCACATCATGTAGGCATAGAGCGCACCCATCAGAACGATGAAGATGCACCACCAAAGAAACAGATTCCGCAAGCCCCGGTTGCGCTGCCGCTGCGATTCCGGCAGCGCTGCCACTTTCCACGACCAGATGATGCCTTTGGTCTTCTCAGGGTCGGGAGGTTCCGTGACCAGGGACAATATGACGAGCAGAAGCATCGAAGTGGCCCACACCAGAAACGTGCGATTGAGCCAGTTGTCGAACGGCATCAGCCATGAGACGTGCTTGAAGAGGTAGTACTCGACGAACGCCGTATAGGGAAATGCGAAGATAAGGACGAATGTCGCCGCCCACGCGGTCGTGCGCTTCCACAGCACCCCCAGCAGGAAGACCGCGGCGATGGGCGCCGCCACCCAGGCGCCGACGTTCTGGATGAGGACGAAGACGCCGAGCTGCTGATAGCTGAACCAGATCGCCAACAATGTCGCGGCAGCAAGGATCGCAAAGGCGCTGAGGCGTCCCACTCGCACCAGGTGCTGGTCCGATTTGCCGCGACCGAGCGACGGCTTGTACAGGTCCATCGTAAAGACCGTGCTGCACGAGTTCAGCACGGAGCTGATGTGCGACAGCATCCCGCTGGCCAGACCGGCCATGACGATCCCGCTCAGGCCCACCGGCACCAACTCGCGCACTAAGGTCGGAAAGGCCTGGTCCTTGTCTGCCAGGCTCGGGTAGAGCTTGAAGGCGACGATGCCCGGAACCACGACCAGCAGAGGCAGTACGATCTTCATGAACCCGGCGAACACCACACCCATCCGCGCGTCCCATTCGCTGCGCGCGCCTAAGCACCGCTGCACGATGAACTGATTCGTGCAGTTGTACCAGATGCCGATGGAGATGAACAAGCTCCAGACGCCGAACCAGGGATACTGCTTGTCCGTGATCGGGTAGATGATCTTGAATTTCTCCGGGGCGAATAGCATGAGATTGTGCAGGCCGCCCACCTTGTGCAGGCCAATCATCGTCACGATGAGGCCGCCCAGCATCATGACGACGAACTGCAGGAAGTCCGTCCATGCCACGGAGACCAGTCCGCCGTAGATCGTGTAGCTGCCGGCGAGAATCGCCAGGCAGATGATCGTGAAAGTCTCATCGACGCCGAACATGCCCTTCATCGCCTTGCCGCCGGCGAGCATGACCACGGCCATCTGGGCGACGATCCACAGCACAAGCGAGCAGACGGCGAACAGGTAGCGACAGGTCGAGTTGTACCGCCGCTCCAGAAATTCCGGCATCGTGTAGAGCCCGCCCCGGATGTAGTACGGCAGGAAGATCCAGATCAGCGCCGAAAACGTGAACCAGTTGCCCCACTCCCACTGGGCGACTACGAACCCGACGGCGTAGGCCACGCCGATCATGCCGATGAAGTGCTCCGTGCTGATGTTGGCCGCGATAATGGAGCCCCCGATTGTGTACCAGGGCAGGCCCTCCCCCGCGAGGAAATAGTTGCGTGTGCCCGCCGTCCGCCGCCGCGCCACCCAAATCCCAAGGGCGATGTTGAACGCCAGATAGCATCCAAACAGAACGAAGTCAAGGCGATGGGTCATGCGGGTCCCCCGGTTCGGCCGATCATTCGCACGGCGTTGTTATGGAACACGTCAGCAATATCCTCCGGCGTCAGTCCGACAGCCTGCGCCGCACGGCGGAAGGCGTCGATCTCCTCATACAGGAAGAAAGAGAGCGCCGCTGCCTGCACGCCATCGACCTCGCGCATGTGCGTGTCATCGGAGACATCGCCGTATAGGCCCTTTGGCACGAGGTTGACGTAGTTTCCGTTCTCGCAAATCCGGCGCGTCCGCATTCGTGTGATCGGCAGGTCGCTGCCGAAAAGGATGCGCCGGGGCCCGACGGCCCGGATGAGCTGCTCGAATACGCCCGCGTTCGTGTTGGCCGAGATGTCGAACAGCATGTGCCGCGTCTGTGCCAGAACGGCGAACGCATCGCCGACATCCTCCGGGCAATACGCCCTGCCCACGTGCGCGATGATGACCCGCGCGTTCGGGTATCGACGCTCGATCTCCAGCATGTCGGCGAGATTGACGGGGTCGCGCAATCGCGCGGAGCGGGGGATATGGAGCATGACAATCCAGCCGTGCCGGTCCAGGACCTCCAATTGATGATGCGGCAGGAAATCGAAAACCCGAATCTCGTCGGCAGGGATGTGAGCTGGCGATAACGTAAGGTACACCTTCGCGCCGATAAAGCCGCCTCTATGAATCTCCTGCTCAAGCCTTTGGGCCGACCATTGCGGCGAGGCAAAGACCAGGGCAGGCAAACCATGCTCGCTCGCGGCGCGACTGACGTACGCGTTGGCGGCCTCAAAATCATCCTCGTGCGATTCTACGAAAGAGAAGATCAACGGCTTGACTGACTTGCCGGGAAACATCAGCCGATATGTCTCGATAAGCTCCTCAATGGGGCTCTGCTCGGCCACGTGCAGAGGCCATGTCACGGCCCGGCCGGTCGGCGCCGCACGGCGAAAACTTTTGAGCCAGACATGGGTGTGGATATCGATGATCTTGTCCGGCAGGAAGCCCTTGAGCCTCTCCAGATAGAACCTGCGATCCACGTCTTTGACTTCAAATAGCCGCGACATATCGCTTTACTTCTGCGCCTCCAGGAGCATGCGCAAGCGGCGGATAAACTCGTCCACAACCGCCGGCTCCAGGCACAGCGCGAACTTGCACAGGATGGTGCTGTGGCCCGCGTGGTAGGCATGCACGCGCAACCACAGGCCGCTCTCGACGCACCTCTTATGGAACGCCAGAGCATCCTCTACCTTGCGGAACTTCAACCCCGTCATCGACCGGTTGCCATGCACGGCGGCAATCCGCTCGGGAAACTCCGCCGCAAGCTCGCACAATTTTGCGTAGTAGTATTTCTGGGTCTCGTTGATCTGCTGCCCCTGCCTTTGCAGCAATTCGATATTGGCCAGCGCCGCGAGCGCCGCCAATGCCGCGTTGCCGTTCGTGCTGATCGCGTCGTACTGGGCCAGCAGGTCGAGCTCGCGGCGGTAGATGATGCCGGACAGCGGGTGCAGGCCCGCGCTCATGCCCTTGCCGACGATGACGATGTCCGGCGTGATCCCATACTGCCGGTACATGAACAGCTCCGGCGTCCAGAACCCCGTCTGAATCTCATCGACCGCCATCAACGCCCCGACGCCCTGCGTCAGCTTGCGGGCCAGTTGCAGGTACTCCGTCTGCACCAGAATCGCTTCGCGGTTCATCATGATCGGCTCGGTCCAGAAGCCCGCGATCCGCTCGCCGTAGCGACGGAAGACCTTCTCCAACTCCCTGCCGTCGTTGGGCTGGACCGCCACGACTTTCATATTACGGATATAGGAAGCCCACATTCCGCGAAGGTTCTGCGAGAAGAACCCCGTTCCGTGATAATTGCCGTCGAGCACGACGAAGACCGGCGGGCGGGGCCGCTTCATCCGCTCGTGCTGCATCAGCATGATCTTCAGGGCGGCCTCGCACGCGATGGAGCCGGTGGCGGTGCCGAGCAGCACGGTGTTCAGCCGCGTCTTCGACTCCATGATCTGGGAGAAGTCCCCCTCCCGCAGCTCGGGACAGTCGGGGTTCGCCGCCTCGATCAGTCTCTGGGCGAGCCTCTTGGCGGGCCACTGCGGGATATTCGAGTGGTTGTCCGGCACGATCCCCGCCGCCAGTCCGTCGCAAATGATTCGCGTCAGCACGGGATGGTCGTACCCCCAGCTCATCTGATAGTGTCCCGCGGTGCAGTCGAGGAACAGCCGGCCCTGCTCGGTGACATAGAACAGGCCCCTGCCGGCCAGCAGGTCGTCGGTCTGGCCGATTTTGCCGCCGCCGTAGGATTTCTGCATGACAGCCTTATCGATCGTCGTCTTCACGGCCGTGCCGTCAATGGTCCGGCCGACGAGTCCAAGCAGTTCGACGGTATCATGGCCATCGAGAAACGCCTTCGCCGCAATCATGGCCCGGCATACCTCGGGCCCCAACGGACCGCCGAGGTCGGCGATGGATATGTCAGCACGCGTCTTTTCACTCACCTGCATTCAACTACTCCCACTGCATCATTCCCAGCCATATCACGTGACTTACGAGGCGGGTGGCATCGTCAAGACCGAAGGTCTTGGCGATGGTCCTTTCCCGGGGCCAGAAGACCATCGCCAAGCTGCGCTTGACGATGCCACCCAACCAGAAAGAAGCCTTTTCGGATACGGTCTTAGTCTGCAATCTCCACCTGGACCCGCCTTTTGGCGAGTCGTTTCAGCAGGTCTTTGCCAAGCCCCGAATCGGTAACGATCGCATCATAATCCTCAGGGCCGAATACCTTGCACATTCCGCTTTGGCCGAACTTGGCGCTGTCGGCGACGACGATGACCCGTGCCGCATGGGCCGCCATCTTCTTGTCGAGGCTCACCACCTGCAGGTCGTCGGCGTAGGTATTGCCGTCGAGGTCGATGGCGTCGGCGCCCATGAAGGCGATGCCGGCCCGGAACATCTCGACGTTCTGCTCGGTGAGCGGCCCGTGCAGGTCGGGCGAGCCGCCGCGAAGGAACCCGCCGAGCAGCACCGTCCGCACCCCGGCGGCGAACTGAAGCGCCGAGACGATTGCCAGGGACGTCGTAATCACCGTCACATTTCGGCGGCCCGTCACCTGCCGTGCGACCTCCAGTGTCGTCGTCCCGGTGTCGAGCATGACGACCTGGTTGTCCCGGATGTGTTCGGCCGCCCGCACGGCGATCCGGCGCTTCTGATCGTTGTTCCTGTTCTGCCTTTGGCGGAAGGAGAACTCGAGCGTGAGCCGCCTGGCCAGGGCCGCCCCGCCGTACGTGCGGACCGCGTCGCCGCGCGATTCGAGCAGCTCCAGGTCCCTGCGGATGGTCATGGCGCTGACGCCGAATCGCGAGGCCAACTCGTCGATGGAAACCTCATCGGCGCTCGTCAACTCCTGCCGGATCGCCTCCAGCCGCTGCATCTGTGTCAACTTGTTCCCGATTCGAGCCATCCTTTCCTCGTCACAATTGCCGACAGGACCATCCCGCCAATCGGCACATGTTCTCAATCACTTCCACCGCCGTGTGCCGGATCAGGGCCAGATGGTGACTGCCGCCGGCGCAGGCGTATTCGGTCAGCACCTCCCGCACATCCTCCTCCAGGGGCTTGAACACCGCGCGAGGCCCGTCGATCTTCGGCAGATGGTGTTCGGTGATCCTCCCGCCGACAGCGATCAACCGGCCCTTGCCGTCGGAGGTCGAGTTCAGGTTCACCAGCATGGCGCGACCCGGCCGGAACTCGAAATCGCAGATCGCGAACTCGGCGGCGCACCGGTCGGTGAATTTACTGGCGAGCAACCTCGGCTTGGCGCGGGCCATCGCGAAATTCCCCTCGCCCCAGTGCTTCAGAATGAGGCGGTTGTCGGCGTACCCGATGGTGAAGACCTCGCTGAAGCTGGCGACGCCGAAGCCCTGCTGCATGCCGCGGACGAGCATGGCCGTCACCCAGTCCCCTTCGCCCGCGTAGCCCAACCCCTCATTCATGAGCATCGAGGCGGCGACGTGCAGGCCATCGGCGACCCGCTCGTCGTTGCACAATTCGAGGAAGTTCAGACCGCAGGCATGGCTGCCCTCACGGGCGAGGATCGCCCGCAGAGCCGCGTCGCCCCGGGCGGTCTTTTCCAGCAGCGAACCATCAATGCCCGAACCTATCTCAAACGTCCGGCGGTACTGCTCCACGCGCTCGTCGATTTCGTCCTGCGTCACCTTTCCAAGGAGGCCGGCGAATTCAGAAGTCGAGACAGCCTTCAACTTGACGCCCATCTGCCGGATGAATTCATCCTGGCCGACCTGCAGGTCGAGCATGTGCTTGAAGTGGCCGCCGACCTGGACGGGATTGGCGGTCTGCATGGCACGGATGATCCGGCCGGCCTGAGCCCACGATTTCAGCTCGTGGAGAAACTCCCGCTGCTCCTGGTGGCCGTGAATGACGCCGAAAGGCTTGGCCGTCTTGCCGAGCACGTTGGCCAGGTCCTGCACGGCGTGGACCCCGTGATTCAGCTTGATCGCCTCGCCGTCATACTTGTTGGGGTCGAGCTTGAAGATGCTCTGCATCGGCCACAGAAGCACCGGGAGGGGCGACTTCACCAGCGCCGGCGCGAGCACCCCGCTCGGACAATACGGCGCCATCGCCACCAGAAGCAGGTCCGCCCCTTTGTCGGCCAGCTCTTTGCACGCGCCGGCCACCTGCTGTGGAACGCTGACCGCAGGACTGCAGAACACATCGAGCCCGGCATTCCTGAATCTGTCCGCCACCTCGCCGGCCAGCCGCGCCAGCGCCTCGTCGATGTCGGACCAGAGCCGATGGTATAGATCGGCCACCGGAAGGAGCATCCCTATCCGAGACTTGTCTGCCTGTGACTTCATCGCATCGCCTTTCCTCTCAACTGTTCTGTGCGTCCAGCATCGGCATTTGGTGGTCGCGGTACCAGGCCCTGTACTCACGCGGATGTTGCGGAGTGTAGGTCCTCACGGCCGCGGTGCTCGGGAACTGGTGAGGCTTCAGCGGGCCAAGCATCGCCTCGCGCGCATGCAGAGCGGCGCCATACGCCGTGAACGGCGTACACTCGACCGCCTCAACAGCCAGGCTGCAAACCTCCGCGATGATCTGAGGCCACAAATGGCTGCTCATCGCCCCGCCGGCGACGACGATTTTCTTTAGTCCGCCTCTCAAGCCGCAAGTATCCAAAGCATGAGCGACCACCGAGCCGGACCATTCCATGTACCGCCTCACCGACAAAGCCGCATCGCCCGCCGGCTCGATGGCGCCCGCGTCGAGATCGACTCTCACGCAAACCTGCGGGACATCCGCATCGGTGAGCGAATCTTCGAGTCCGGCCAGCGATGCGTGCGTCAGACCGAGGCGGCTGAGCAGTCTGTCGAACCCTGCCCCGATCTGCCACAGCGTGATGATGAATCCGCAGCAGTCCGGGTGCAGGTCCGCGCCCGGATGAATCCGGAACCCCCGGTCATCGAACAGCGGCCGGCTCGTCCGTCCGTTGATCACCCACGCCGTGCCGGTGCCCAGCATCACGCTCGTATCCTTGACAAGGCCCGCCGCCTCCATCGCAGCGTACTGATCGTGCGAGCCGGTGACTAATGTCAGCTCGCCCCAGCGCGTGCGAAGGCCTTCTTTGAGCACAGCCAGACCCGGCCCGATCGGCGGCAGCAGTCCTTCGGGCACGCCGGCCCATCCGAGAACGTCGCTACTCCACCGCCTCTGCTGAAAGTCCGCCAGGCCGGTGATCTGCGCGCTGGTGATATCAGTGCACAACTCGCCCGTGAGCTGTGCGTAGACAAAGTCCGGCACGGTCGCGACGTGACACATGCTCTCCGGAACCTGCTTTCGTTCGATTCGCTGCCTGAGCTTGCACGCGGCGAGCCAGCCGTGCGGTGGCCAGCCCGTCAGGCGATAGAACCCGGATTCGCCAAACGCATCGACCATGTCCCGAACCATCGCCTCATCAGCCAGCTCGGTCCAACTGCACGCACCTCCGACGGGACGAAAGGCCTCATCCGTGAGCACGAAGCTGCCCCCCTGCCCCGTCACGCTGCACACGATCTCCTCCCCGCGGAACCGGCCCCGGGAGGCGAAGAAATCCAGCGCCTGGCAGAAGTGCTCGTGCCAATACACCTCTCCCGTGGCCGGCGCGGCAAGCGTCGTCTCGTCGATGACCTGACCGTCGCGGGCAAGGATTATCGCCTTGGTGCCGGTCGTACCTATATCGATGCCACAGAAGACCATGAACCGGGCCCCAAGAAACCCATGTGACAACTTCACACGATTTCACACAGAATAACACTGGCCGATTTCCCCCGCAAGGACATTCCGGAGGACACGACCGCGAGTGTGTGACTGCATTCCATGGGGGGATCTTACTGGCCGAACAAACAACCTCGCCTTTCAATGCCTCTTCCGCCCAAGGGAAGCCAGTCGTGCGGGGACGCCCTTCCACGTAGGGCGAGCGTCCCCGCTCGCCTTGCGAAGCCATTCAGACCCACGAAATCAGATTCACCGCTGTGGGGCACATGCTGCTCGATCGCAAGTCGGCGGGTGGCAGCGGCAAACGCCGGCTTGCCGATGGTTTGCCCATCCGCCGTCGGCAGACCCTTCCGCTTTACTGCTGCCACCCAGCATAGCGGGGCTCCATGCCGTGTCATTTTACCCGCGTCTGGAACTGATGCTGACGGTCGAGGAAACCCTGGCGGGCGACTTCCGCGGAGGCACGGGGCTGGCGGTCACGGGTGAAGACGCCGTAGGGACTCAGCGGCGGTTGGAGCCAGGTCTTGTCCCACGGGTGATCGGCCCAGCACCAGATCGTGGTGCCGCAGACATACGGTGCGGTGGTCCCCTCGAAGCCGGCCTTGAGCCGGCCGATTTGCCACTCGATGGGGCGGTCGGCCTCGCCTCCGAACTCCGTGATCAGGACGGGCTTGCCGGGATACTCCCGATGCAACTCCTCCAGTCGCCTGGTCCACCAGCCGGGCCCGTCCTTGGGATTCGGGTAGCCGTTGAGGCAGATGACATCGTCCTCGCCGAAGCTGTCGGCGCGGGGGTCGCCCTGCTGCCAATGGTCGGAGACGTGCACGGCCAGGCGCGTCGGGTCGAGCCGCTTCGCCTGCTGGATGAGCATGACGTTCGTGCCGCGAACCTCCGGGTGCTGCGTGTGAGTCTCGTTGCTCACCGACCAGAAGATGACCGCCGGGTGGTTGTAGTGGCATTCGATCATCTTCGCGAGCTGCCGCTTGGCGGATTCCACCGTGCCCCGGTAGTTGTCCAGCCCTTCCTCCAGTCCCGGCCACATGTACAGCGGGATCTCGCACATCGCCAGCAGCCCGATCTCGTCGCACAGGTGAAGGGTCCACGGGTGCTGCGGGTAATGGCAGAGGCGAATGAAATTGCAGCCCATCTCCTTCATCTGCATCAGCTCTTTGCGCGTCAACTCGGGGTCGGGACACATGTCGGTTCTGGGCGAATCCTCGTGGCGGTTGAAACCGGTCAGGAAAATGGGCCTGCCGTTGAGGTACAGCATCTCACCGCGTGCCTCAATCTTCCGAAAGCCGAACAGGGCGTCCAGCGAGTCAATCATTTGCCCACCCGACATGAGGTTTACTTCGACGCCGTAACGCCTGGGCTGATCGGGCGACCACGCCTCGACGTGCGGAATTGTCCCGGAAACCTCAATGACCCTCTCCTGCCCCGGCTCCAGGATGCCTGTATCGGCGTACTGGTCCGGCCCTATGCCGGGCACGGGCCAGTGGATCTTGAGCCGGCCCTCGACGGGCTTGTCCCGGCCGTTGACGACCTTGGCCCACAGCGTGAAGCGGCCGCCTTCGCCCTGCGGCTCGCCGCAGACCCGCACGCGATCGATGCGGAACGGGTCGGTCGCCACGACCTCGACCTCGCGGAGAATGCCCCCGTAGGGATGCCAGCCCTGCCGCCCGCCGGGAATTTCGTCGCGCCGGCGGGTATTGTCCACGCGCATCGCCAGCATGTTGTCCCCGTCGAATCGCAGGGCGTCGTCGATCTGGACCTCGAACGGCAGGAAAGCATCCAAATTCTCGCCGACAAGCTTTCCATTCAGCCAGATCTTCGCGTGGTTGTTGACGCCCTTGAACGCCAGGACGATGCGCCGGCCTTTCCACGGGTCTTGCAGGCGGAATGACTTGCGAAACCAGCCGACGCCCTCATAGCGGTCGATCTCCGGGGCGACATTGGCGAAGCTGGCCGGGACGTTGACGTCCTTCCACCCCTGTGCCGCGAAGTCCGGCTTGAAGTACCCTTCGCGCTCGCCCTTGTCCTGAGGATCGAGCGTCGCCTGCCATAATCCTGCCGGAGTTGCCGCCATCCGGATCGGCGGCGCTGCATCAGTGGCTGTCACCTGTGTGGCTATCAGTCCGGCCAACGATAGCATCGCGACCATCGCCGCTCTGTGGAACCACCCCCAGACAGGGCCTTCACCGGCCCGCTCTGCTGCCGTTCGGATACGCATCTGTGAACCTCCACGAGGACCAGAGAATCAGCCGCAATCACCCTACAGCAACGGGGAGACCGGGTCAAGGACATGCGGGGGCATCATTCAGGCGCACGACAAGAAGCGGCGATTGAAGCGCGTGCTCGGCTACAGTGTTGTCGCGCACCAATCCAGCCGACACCGCACCCCGGCGATTTCGTTGGCCGGCACGCTGCTTGCGACGTGCGCTGTTACGAATCTAGGTCTTGCCGCGAATGGCGGCGAGCAGTTCTTCGGAGGACGCGGTCTTGAGAATGTAGGCTTCGGCCCCGACCTCGCGCATTTTCTCCATCGTTTCCGCGTCCTCGAACACGGATAGTGCCACCACCCGCGTGTTCGGGAGGTGCTTCTTAATCTGGCGCGTGGCCTCATCGCCGTCGATCAGGGGCATGGAGACATCCATGATCACGACATCCGGCTCGAACCGGCCGGCCAGGTCCACCGCCTCCCGGCCATTGGCCGCCTCACCGACAACTTCGATCGTGCACTCCTCGTCGAGCAGCGACATGAGGCCCTCGCGCACGATCTTATGATCGTCCGCCAGCAGCACTCGGAGGTGGTGCTCGTCCTTGCTTTGAGCGCGCCGGCCTTCCTTCACACGAGCGACCGGTTCTTTCTCCGCTGCGACATCCCCGTTGAGCAGCTCGCCATCGGGGACGACTACCTGGAAAGTGCTTCCCTTGCCTTTGATGCCTTTGATCTTCATGCGACCACCCAGCAGCTCGATGCGCTCGCGGATGGTAAACAGTCCAAACCCGGCGGTCCCCCGAAGCTCTTGCGGGTCGAACCCCCGGCCTCGGTCGGATACCGACAGGCAGATGCACCGGCCCAGCCGCCGCACCCGGACTGTCGCCTCATTAGTTCGGGCGTGCTTGACCACGTTGAACAGCAACTCCTGGGCCGCCTTGTACAGAAAGGCCTTGAGTGCGTCGGACTGCAACTCGACTTTAGTGAGGGACTCGACGTGAACGATCAGGCCGTGCTTGGCCTGGACCTGGCCGGCCAGCCATGCAAGAGTCTCTGCAAAATCGCCGTGATGCAGTACGGCCGGGCTCAGCTCGTGCGACAAGGTGCGCGATTTGTCGATGGCATCCTTGAGCATCTGGTCGATCTGAACGATAGCGTCCTGCAACGATGCATCGTGCTTGACCCGGTTCTTCACCACGCTCAGGTGGAACTTCGCCGCCGCCAGGATCTGCTGCAGATCATCGTGCAGAATCTCCGCCAGGCGCTTGCGCTCGCGGTCCTCCGCCTCGGAGAGCTCCAGTGTCAGCTTTTGCAGTTGCCCGGCTCGATATTCCAGCTCCGCCGTTCGCTGGGCCACCTTGCTCTCCAGCGTCGCATTCAATTCGCGCAGCGCTTCCTCCGCTTGCTTGCGCTCGGTGATGTCCCGGGTAATCTTGGCGAAGCCGCAGAGGTGCCCGGTTTCGTCCCGCAGCGCGGTAATGACGACATCGGCCCAGAACCGCCGGCCGTTCTTGCGCACGCGCTCCCCCTGCTCTTCGTAGCGGCCCTCGGCGGCGGCCCGCTCTAAGGCCCGCTCCGGGCGTCCGCTTTGCCTGTCCTTCGGGGTATAGAACAAGGAGAAATGCCGGCCGAGGACCTCGGGGCCCGACCAGCCTTTGAGCCGCTCGGCCCCGGCGTTCCAACTGGCGATCCGTCCCTGCGGATCGAGCATGAGGATCGCATAGTCCTGCACCCCTTCGACCAGCAGGCGGAACCGCTCCTCGCTCTGACGCAGCGCCTCCTCGGCACGCCGTTTCTCGGCCCGCTCGCGTGCCTCCCGAAGCGCTCGATGAACCACGGGACCGAGCCGGCTCAGCCGTTGTTTCAGGACGTAGTCGGTCGCGCCGGCCTTCAGGGTCTCTACGGCCACCTCCTCGCCGATGGCCCCGGACACGATGATCACCGGAATATCCGCCCACTGCCGCCTCGCCAGCGTCAGAGCCGTCAACCCGTCGAATCCCGGCAGAGAATAATCCGCCAGAATCATATCCGGACTCGATGTCTCCAGGGCCGCTACGAAGGCGCCTTTGTCTTGGGCCCACCGAGCCGTGAAGTCGAGACCCGCTTTACGCAACTCCCGCTGCACCAGCTCGGCGTCCGCGGCGTTATCTTCAAGGATCAAGATCTGCATCGGTTCACCCATGACAACACTTGTCCATCGTCAGAAGGTTTCGCGGCTGGTTTCCGTTTGTAATGACGCCGTAAGGCGTTTCTTTCCATATGCCCTTACGGGCACCCTACAAACGGGCGTCGCAACCGCCACCGCTGACCGGTCATCATCGTGCCGGCAGCTTATTCAGGACCAGCCAGTACAGCCCCAGGTCCGCCACGGCCTTGGCGAACTCGTCAAACTTGATCGGCTTGGCCACATAGCTGTTGACCCCCAGCTCGTACGCGTCCTTGAGGTCCCGTTGCTCCGTCGAGGAGGTCAAGACGACCACGGGAATACCCTGGGTCCTCTCATCCGATTTGATCCGGCGCAGGACTTCGATTCCGTCAACCTTGGGGAGCTTCAAGTCCAATAAGATGACCCTGCAAGTGACATTGGCAGCCGCCAGACCACAGCCGGCGCGCACAAACAGGAAATCCAGGGCCTCGGCGCCGTCTCTCAAGAGGACGATCTGATTCGCCATGTTGTGTTTCCGAAAGACACGCAGAATCAGCTCCGCGTCGCTCGGATTGTCCTCCACGATGACGATTTCGACCTTCGCCGCCATCGTGTCTTCGTTGTGAATCTGCCCAGCCATCGTCGTTATCCCCCCCGCGTCGCGTTGGCGGAGGGTTGTCCTTCGCACGGTTTGTTCAACAGCAACCAGTACATCCTCAGTTCCGACACGGCATTGGCAAAGTCCTCGAACCGGATGGGCTTGGTCACATAGCTGTTGACGCCATATTTGTAGGCGTCTTTGATGTCCTGGCTTTCCGCAGAGGAGGTCAGGACCACCACCGGGACATTCTTCGTTCGTTCCTCCGATTTGAGCCGTTGCAGGACTTCGATGCCGTTGACCTTGGGGAGCTTCAAATCCAGCAAGACGACCTTGGGGCGATCGCTGGCGCTGGTCCCAAAGAAAAAGTCCAACGCCTCCACACCATCCTTCAACAGAACGATCTTGTTGGCCATGTTGTGTCTGCGGAAGACCCGGGCGATGAGCTCTGCATCGTTCGGATCATCCTCTACAATGACGATATCTACTTTCTCATCGTTCATGATGTTCATCCTTCCGGCAAGGTAAAATAAAACGTTGCTCCCTGATCCACCCGGCCCTCGGCCCACACCCGTCCGCCGTGGCGCGTAATGATCCGATAGACGATCGCCAGGCCCACGCCCGTGCCCTCGAACTCCGCCGCCGAGTGCAGCCTCTGGAAGACGCCAAAGAGCTTGTCGACATACTGCATGTCGAATCCGACTCCGTCGTCCTTCACGAAGTAAGCGCCCCCCTCCAGCTCCGGCAGATAGCCAAACTCGATGACCGCCTCCGCCCGGGGCCTCGTAAACTTGATGGCATTGGCCAGCAGATTCATCAACACCTGGCGGATCATCGCCTTGTCCCCAAGGGCCGGCGGGACGGAGCGAGTGGTGAACCGGATCTTGCGCCCGGGCGTTTGCGCGATCAGCTCTTCGAACACCCCGTTCGCCAGGGCCCCCAGATCGATCTGCGTTTCCATCAACTGTTGACGCCCCAGCCGGGAGAAGGTCAAAAGATCGTCGATGAGCTGGCCCATCCGGTGGGCATTGTCCTGAATCAGCCCGAGAAACCGCTTGCCTTCGTCGTCGAGGCGCGGCGCATAGTCCTCCACCACCGCCTGCGCAAACCCGCTGATCGCCCGCAACGGCGCCCGCAGGTCGTGCGACACCGAGTAGGAGAAGGACTCGAGCTCCCGATTGACGGCCTCCAGGAGCGCCCTGGCCTGCTCCGCCTTGACTCGCTCCGCCTCGACATCCTCCAAGATGTTCATGAGGGCAATCTGGGTCTCATTCAGTCGGGTCCGCTCCTCGTTCATGTCCTCCAGAACGTTCAAAACCGCACGCTGAGCCTCCTCCATCGTCGCAAGGCGTTCATACAACTGTGCCGATTCGGCGATTGTCTGTGGCCTGTCTGCCATGATCACATAACCTGACCCAGCCTCTTTCGGAGATCCTCATTGGTTTTTTTGAGTTCCTCGATCTCCTTTTTCAATTCTACCATCTTGAGCTCGCGTCCGACAGTCAGCTTCTGGAATTTCTCCAGCTCGGCCAGGCGATCCAACTCTCGTCGGCGCTGCTCGGCCAGCTCTGTCTCGATCCTCTTCTGGGCCGTCACGTCACGTGCGGCGGCGAAGACCCCGAGCACGCTGCCCCGCGTATCCTTATACACGCTGGCGTTGTAGAGCACGTCCGTCAGCCGGCCGTCCTTGTGCCGGATCGTCAGAGGGTAGTCGGTCATGAAGCCCTTGGCGAAGACCTGCTGGTAGCCTTCGCGGGCCTTTTCCGGCTCCGTGAAATAATTGGAGAAGTCCACGCCGATCAATTGCTCCCGCGGGACGCCGGTCACCCGGATCGTGGCCTCGTTGACGTCGGTGATCTTGCCGCCGGGGCTGATCGTCACCAGCGGGTCCAGGGACGATTCGATCAGGCTTCGAGCGTATTGAGAGGCCTGTTTCTGGACCGTCACGTCGCGTGCGGCGGCGAAGACGCCCAGGACGTTGCCGTTAGCATCCTTGTAGACACTGGCGTTGTAGAGCACGTCTGTGAGCCGGCCGTCCTGGTGGCAGATTGTCAGAGGATAGTCAGTGACAAAGCCCTTGGCAAAGACCTGCTGGTAGCCTTCCCGAGCCTTCTCCGGCTCCGTGAAGTAGTTAGAAAAGTCCGTGCCGATCAATTGCTCGCGGGGAACGCCGGTCACGCGCATCGTGGCCTCGTTAACATCGGTGATCTTGCCGTCGGCGCTGATGGTCACCAGCGGGTCCAGCGACGATTCGATCAGGCTTCGGGCGTACTGCGAGGCGGCCGCCAGTTTCTCTTCCGATTCCTTTCGCGAGGCCACTTCCGCCGTGATATCGCGCGCGATCGTGGAAGCCCCGATCAGCCGGCCCGCCTTATCCCGGATGGGCGAGATGCTCTGGGAAACCCAGATCAGCACGCCGTCTTTCCTCCTTCGCACGGTCTCATAGTGGCGAATTCTCTCTCCCCGCACGATGCGATCCAGAAGCGCCGGCACCTCATCGCCCTGGCCGGGAGGCAGCAAAATGGAGATCGGCTTGCCGATAGCATCCTTGGCAGAGTACCCGTAGATCTTCTCCGCCCCGCCGTTCCAGGATGTGATGATCCCCTTGGACGTCTTCGTGATGATAGCGTCGTCGGAAGACTCCACAACGGAGGCCAAGAGAAAGATCCGGTCTTCAGCAAGTGCCTCAAAAAAGTGCGATTCCTTCTCGATTTCCATCGTTGGCGCTTTCCCTCTTCTTGAATTCCGCTCATCACTGGCCATGATCCAACCTCACTCTGCCCATCGTAGTCGATCGTCGGTACGCGCACTTCTTCCGGCTGGCCGCACCCAAAACCGGTTATCGCCATGGCGCACACGCAACTATACTACAGATACGATAGGCAGTTGCCCAGGCGCCTCTAAGGAAATTCCTTACATGAGGCGTTCGCGGGTCCACCGAGGGCCCCTTCACAAGATCATAGCCGCCCCTTGTGCTGTCTGGCGGCGAGTCCCGCTTCAGATAAGCGGAGGGTCTGCCCCCTGCATGGAGAACGCCGCGAGCAGAGACTCGTGCTCGAGCCGCAAGCCCTCAGACAATTCGCCCCTCCGATCACTTTCCAGTTCAGCGCGTCCGCCGGAGGCGTGAGTTGTCGTCTGCAGCGATCCGTGACGCGCCGAAAGCCGGTGCGCGAATCGTTCGTTTTTCGAACGATTCGTGCACCACCCCAGCACCCCAAAACGCCTCCGACGCAAAAAAATCTTATTCCCGTCCCGGCAAAGACTTATGGCGATTTGACCCATTTTGAGGCCCATTTTTTTCGCATCATTCGTGCACCTTCGTCCCCTAGTGGAGGGACGCTTTTGTGAGCGTCCCCCACAAATGCGGCAGAGCGCAAGGCTCGAAGAAAGGCGAGGCCGGAAGTATGGAAGAGCTGACTTGTCGCTGTTGCATGTATGCGGGAAAGGTGCGGGACGGACGGCGGAACCTGCTGATCTGCGTCAACTGCCCCCTGGCGCCGGGCAAGCTCACCGCCGTCAAGCCGGACGGCACGTGCAGGAACTTTCACCCCAGGCGTAAGCGAGCCGGACGGCGCAAACGCCCTCAGCCCTCCGCCGACGAGATTCGCTACATCGCCCTGACCAAGAACCACTTCGCCATCGTCGGCCGGAGCAACTACAAACGCCTCAGCCGCGTTAAATGGCACGCATCTCTATCCGGACATCGGTTCTATGCCACTCATTGTACTAGCAGCCAAGCGACAATCTACATGCATCGTGAGATCATGCGCCCGCCGAAGGGGATGGTCGTGGACCACATGGACGCAAACGGCGTCAACAACTGGCGAGGCAATCTGCGGATCTGCACGCCCCTGGAGAACGGCCACAATAGCCGCGCGCGAGGACGCACGTCCCACTTCAAGGGCGTCTCCTACATCTTTGAGCTACGGCTCTGGGAAGCCAGCATCTGCGACCGCAAGAAGATGGTGCACATCGGCTATTACAAGACGGAGATCGAAGCCGCCCGAGCCTACGACGCCGAAGCCCTGAAACGCTTCGGCCAATTCGCCTGGCTCAACTTCCCCAACGAACCATGCCGCGTCAACCGCAAATCCGCTCTCAAGCCCTGCCAGCGTGCAAGGTCACGCCATCCGCGCCCAAGCGCAGAAGGTAAGAGGGTAAGAAGGTCGGAGGGTAAGAGCGAACCAAGGAGAGGACACAAGACCCAACGACGCCCAAGCCGCTCCAGCCGCAGAAGGTAAACCCCCAGCGCCGAATCATCATTCGCCCGTACATCGTTCAGGTCATTGCAAGGGCAGCATGTAGGGTGGGTTCTTCAACCCACACGTTCAGTTCTCTCAACCAACAACCAGCAACGAATTCCCCTCTCGGTAGAGTAGGGAGGGACGAAGGCGTCCCTCCCCCTCTTCAAACCGGACGTGCGGATTTTCCGCATCCGGCTTTCCTGAAGATGTCAGCCATCGGCATTCACAGGGTTCGTTTGGGTCGGA